>Ga0326597_10000038_pt1 | contig 210108 bp, 156 predicted proteins | sample RVTome_12_FD_203789 | JGI IMG/M metagenome (GOLD analysis project Ga0326597, IMG submission 203789) | Soil microbial communities from uranium-contaminated site in the Upper Colorado River Basin, Wyoming, United States - RVT100D185 | ecosystem: Environmental > Terrestrial > Soil > Contaminated... | reverse complement strand
TCGGCGAGCACAACGACGACCCGAAACCGTTCGTTTGGCGCAAGACGGTCGACGAGATCCTTGCGAAGGTGGGCCGCGCCCGAGCCGCACTGAATAATGTCCCAACAGAGTGAATCAGACCACTAGGTCCCAGGAGTCTGCGCCCTCACCGCAAGCCTGACGGCAGCCGGGGCGAGGCCAGAAGGCTCTCGAACTCCTGCCAGCGTTTCTCGTCGGTGGGTGTGGCCCCACTTCTCTTCTGCAGGAAGGCCCTCACCAGGTCCTGCCCCACCGTGTAGTTGATGACGTAGCTCCGGTAACGATCGAAGAAGCGTACGCGGCGCTCGGCCAGGTCCTGGGTGAGGAGAGACCACTTCCGGAGGAGAGCAACCGCCTCTCCGGAGTCGATCTCACCGTCGAGATACTGGCGCGCGATCCCGTTCTCGGCATGGGCCAGCTCCCGCCTTGCCGACTCGACCTCGTGGTGAAGATCGACCAGCGAGGGATCCAGACCGGCGAGAGGGAAGAGCACCCGTCGCTCGAAGTCCTTCCTCTCGCTTCCGGGAAAGGCCACCTCGATGCCGAGATTGGCCGTTCCCTCCGCGATGAGGGACTGCGGGCTGAACAGGGGATAGATCGAGAACTCCATCCAGCCCCGGTCCCGGACCAGCCGCTGCTCGAGCAAGGCATTGTAGACGTGGTGGCCGGGATACCCCTCGTGGCAGGCCAGATCGATGATGCGGTCGATGGACAGGGGACGATCCACGTTGACCTGGATGAGACTCCTCGCCCCACCCTGATACCAGTTGTAAGCGCTCCAGGGCTTCCCCGTCACGTACTCGACGACGAAGCTCTCACCCCCGGGAAGAGAGAGCCGGGCCAGGGTGCGCCTTCGACACTCCGCAATGGCCGCGCGAAAGACGGTATCGAGCCGCTCCGGGGGAACCACGAGCCGGTTCCGGAACTCCTCGTAGCGTGACGACAGGTCGCCATTTCCGGGAAGGAGCTCCTCGAGGCGCGCGAGCGCCGCGTCGAAATGAGCCCCGTCGAAGCGCGGAGCCACGGCATCGTAGAACGCACGCGATTCCTCGTCGAACGGGAGCTTCTTTCCCAGAAGGAGGGAAAGTCGTGCCCGGACCGCCCCGATCTGCTTTCTCAGGTACTCGCCCCGCAGGAGCGTCATCTCCCGCCTTCCCAGAGGGACGGCGGCCAGACGCACGAGGAGCCGGGCCGCCTCCCGCTCCAGGTCCTTGAGAGACAGCTTCGTGGCCGCGGCCTGGGCCTTCCACTCGGGGGGCCCGTAGTAGGCATCGACGAAGTCCTCGTCGTGAGTCCCCGCCTGGAGGGCGAGACGCACGTACTGCCCCGCGACCCCGTTCATGGCCTCGAGGGCGACATCGTCCGCCTTTTCCGGCGAGCTCGCGCAACCCACGCCGTACAGCGCCCAGACGACGACGATGGACCACACCGTCACCGAGGGAACGAGAGGGCCATGCGCGGCATTCCGTGCCAGGGGTGCCTCTTTCAACCCCCCGCTTCTCCCAGGAGCCGCGCGAGCTTTCTCATCCCCTCGGCGTACCTGGTGCCATCGAAGCGCGCCTGATCGAGCTGCCACGGCTCGCGGTTGCCGCCCATCAGCACTCCCTTGGTCGGTGACGTTCCCTTGCTCGCAGGGGAAATCGGCTGCAGGAGCACCATTCCCAGCTCGTCGAGAGCGGCGGTGATGGAGGAGTCATTGGCCGGCCTCTCCTTCTGGGGTACCGCCCCCGCGTACAGCACCACCATGGCCTTGTAGGCCTGCTCGGCGGCACGGGGCCCGATGGAAAGGTGCAAATCCACATCCTCGGCGATGGAACGGAGAAGGGACAGCACCGCCCCCCGGTTGGCGAGCTCGAATTTCTTGTCGATCTTGTCGGGGGCAATCCTCTCCAGGAGCTCCCCGGCCCTTCTCTCCAGCGAGCGAGCGGCGGTACGAAGGCTCCCCGGTCGCGGCGAGCGCAAGGAGACCGAATCGAGCAGGGTCGTCACGTCGTTTTCCCAGGCCGCAAACGAGGCAGGCTCCAACTTCCGGAGGAGAGGCCGCACCATGGCCCACGACGAGGCGTTCCACACCGGCTCGCCGGGTCGCGCCATCCTCTGTCGGGCCGCCTTCCACTTGCTCGCCACCTCCGGCTCCAGCACCTGGTGGCACGATGCGCACTCGTAGAAGGAGAACTCCGCCTGGATCCCCTCGGTGGCCGACGAGGCCCAGTCGGCGATCCTCCTCACATTGTCGCGGAGGGTCGCCACCTGTCCCACCGCCCACAGACGCACCGGCGCCCACTCGCCGTCCTTGGCATGGTTGGGCAGGCTCGTCTTCTCCCAGTGACGCGGCACGAACTCGAGATAGCTCACGAGCTCGAACGAGGAGATATCGGGGTGCCCCGCACCCAGAAGAGTGTGGTCCATGACGTGGTCTTGATCGCCCACGTGGCATTCGTTGCACCGGTCGGCCCAGCGGGAGAGGTTGCGGCTGTCCCACATGCCGACCTCGAGCCAGCGGCTCGCCTCCCGGCTCTTCCAGTCGCTGGGAACGTGGTCGCGAATCCAGGCGTCGTTGCCGGAGCTGCCTCCGGCGCGCCCGTGGCAGGCCTCGCAGCCCACGCCGTCCTTGCCCATCGCGGCCTGACGCTCCCGCGCCTCCGCCACCGCCTCGGGGTCGCCCTCGTCGACGTCGTGGGTCAGGTTGTAGTCGAAGGAGTGGCACGACAGGCAATCGGCGCGAAGGGTGGGTTCGCTCCCTGCGCCGTCCCAGGCGTGAAGCCTGGCCGCAATGGCGCGCGACCACGCGACGTTGGGCTCTTCGGACAGGGTCTTGTAGGCCTGATGATGTCGTCCCCCGTTTCCTTCCCCCATCCACTGCGGAATGTCGGGATAGGACTTGCCGGCGAAGTCCCGACCGTCATGACACGAGATGCACCCGCCGAGACCGCTTCCCGCCCGATCCTTCTGGATGGCGTGGAACCTGGCCCGGTAGTCGTCCGTCGCGCGAAGCGGCGAGGCCATGAACAGGACAAGAAGCCCCGCCACCAGAAGAAGAGGAAATGTCGAGCGCTGGGTCATGCCATGGTCCTCGCTGGATTGCGTGTCTTCGTCTCGATGTCCTCGGTCTCGCCTCCGCCCTCCCCGAGGACGGGGCGCACACGATCGTAGAGCTCCTCGCCGGTGAGGCGGAAGGCCGCGTCGTGCGGGCAGGAGTAGACGCAGCTCACGTCCACGTTCTCCCGACCCGCCACCGCCGGCACGCTCTGGCAGAGATCGCAGGTGGTGGCCTTCATGCGGATGATCGCCTTCTCCCGTCCTCCCTCGGTCAGGGAGTCGGGGAACTCGGTCATGTTGATGTTGCCGTAGGGACAGTTCTTGGCGCACTGACCGCAGCCGATGCAGTGGCTCTCGATCCGGATGTTGAGGGTTCCCTCGCGGTGGATGGAGTCCACCGGGCACCCCACCAGACAGTAGGGATCGGTGCAGGAGCGGCAGGCGCTCGCCACCAGGTAGCGGTCGAAGCGCAGGCCCTCCCGGATGAGGCGGGTGACGCCGCCGTGGGTGTCGGCGCAGGCCTTGCTGCACTCGTCGCATCGGGTGCACTTCTCGAGGTCGAGAACGAGGAGCTTCTGCCCGTTGAAGAGGCCCTGGGACAGGAACTCTCCCATGGGGCCGGCCACCAGCTCGCCGCTCACGTCCCGGCTCCGTCGAAGCCGCCGGCGCGATTCGTCGAGCACCTTCCGCAGGAGCTTGGGAACTTCGCGCACGAGGGTGTCGAAGTCGGCCTTCTGGACCTTGACCAGCTCCACGTCGTCGAGAGCGGTGCAGGTGGCGGTGCGACGACCGAAGTACTTGTCGGGAATGTTCTCGCCCAGAAGCCTTCCGATGTCGTTGACGAGGCCGATCTCGCCGAAGTACTGATCCGGGCGCAGGTAGTTGAGAACTCTCTCCTCGGTCCCGTCGGCCGCGAGCAGGGACACCTTCACGTGGCCGATCCGCACCATGTAGAAGGCGTCGCCCTCTTCCCCCTGCCGGAAGATGAGCTCGCCCGGATCGCAGCGCACCAGGGTCACCTTGTCCTTGAGAAGGGCAATGCACCGGTCCCGCTCGTCCCTGTCGAGACCGTCGAAGAAGGGGACCTTGGAGAGGTGGTTCTGGAGGGCTCGCTCGCGGTAGACCCGGTCGAGGTGCCGGCGGGATACGAGATTCCGCTGCAGCATGTAGAGGACGTTGCGGCGAACCTCCAGCACCTCGCCGTCCTTGTCGGCGATGATGGTGGCGGTGCGGGGATGCGAGTTCATGCAGGTCATCTCGCCCACGATGACGTCTTCGGGGCCGAGGGTCCCCACCCGGTTGCCGTACGGCCCGGGATCGATGGTGTAGCGCGGGTTCTCGCCATTTCCGGAGGAGGTGAAGCGGGACAGGATGTTCCCGAAGAACCCGGAGGCGAGCCTCACCTTCTTGACCAGCTTGCCCACCAGCACCGCGTATTCTCCCGACAGGAGGATGAACGCCGTCGAGCCGTACTCGCCCTGGGAGCAGAGGACCTCTCCCTTCTTGACCTTCCGGCGCACCGCCGCCCCCGCGTTCCACTGGAGGAACTTGAAGTTGACGGAGCGGAAGAGGTCCAGGGCCCGCAGCTCCTCGGCGGTCACCGGGGAGTACCCGGGCTCGGCGAGCTTCTCCTTCAGCCAGTCGGACTCCACGGGATTCCGGAAGGTGAGCGCATCGGTGGGACAGTTCATCATGCACTCGCCACAGGACACGCAGCCCGATTCCGACGTCCCCATGAGATCGTCGAGGCCGAAGGCGATGCGCGTCCCGTAGCCCTTGCCCGCGCGGCCGATGACGTGGTTCAGCTTGACCTCGTCGCAGGAGCGCACGCAGCGGTCGCAAAGGATGCACGAATCGTGGTTGATGCGGATGAGCTCGGACGAGTCGTCCGCGGGGCGAGCGACGGGGACCCGGGGCGCGAAACGATCGGGGTTGCAGCCGAGCCGCTCCGCGAGCTGAGCCAGCTCGTGGGGCACCGTCGCATCGCGATCGGGGGAGACATGGTCCGCGCAAAGCATCTCGGTGAGGATTCCCACGGACTTCCGCACCCTCTCCGCGATCTCCTTCTCCGGCGACTCCACGGTATGGACGTCCATGCCCCCCTCGCAGGGCTGGAAGCAGGCGGGAAGGAGCTTGCCCCCCCCACCCGTGCGGACGCCGTTGCGCACACGGAAGGTCTCCACCGTGCAGAGCCGGCACACCGCGGCGGGCCTCAGATGCTCCTGGTGGCACAGAACAGGAATCGGATTCTCGGTCCCCAGACTCTTGACGTATCTCTCGTGAGCCGCGTCCCAGATCGTGGTCCGCCGGAAGCTCGTGATCCCGTTCTCGTCGTGGAGGATGTTGCCCTGGGAGTCGGTGAGCGGAACGGCCTTCCTCACCTTGACGGTCACCCCGTCCACGGTGACCTCGAGGCGCTCCTGGAAGTCCTTCTCCGACGCCTTGACGTAGCGCATGAGCTGGCCGTCGTCATCGCGGGCAAAGAGCTCTTCCTCCTGCCCGACGCCCAGGATCGACTCGTACAGCTCCTCGTAGCCTTCCGCCATCAGTACTCCTTGTCCTCAGCTCCAGCTGGGCCCGCCGGTGCGCAGCCTCTTCGCCACGTCGTCATCGAAGAACTCGATCAAGGTGGAAATGGGGTTGGGAGCCACGTTCCCCAGGCCGCAGATGGCCGTCGAGCGCATGACGTCGGTGACGTCGTTGATCAGGCCCCGTGTCTTCTCCAGCCGTTCCCGGTCGTACTTTCCGTCCGCGATGTCCTCGAGGATCTCCGTGAGCTTCTGCGAGCCCAGCCGGCAAGGCACGCACTTTCCGCACGACTCGTTGCGGTAGAAACGCGTATTGGCGAGAAGCTCGTCGACCATGTCGGCTCCGTCCGAGTACACCACCATTCCTCCGCCGAGCATGAGGTCGAGCTTCCGGAACTTGTTGAGGTCGAGCTCGAGATCGAGGATGTCCAGGTAGTCCTCTTCGGGAGGTCGCGGGGGGACCCTCTCGTCGATGAGACCCTGGGTCCGCTTCATTCCGTCCTCGGTTCCCTTCTTCTGGGCCTCGATCCTCTCCACCAGATCCTCTCTGCCATTGTCCCGGGCCTTCTTCAGCTCTCCGTCCAGCGTGGCGACATCCCGCTTTGCCCGCTCGATCTGGGCCACCAGCTTCCGACGGATCGACTCGGCAGGAATCCGCGCGGGCAAGGCCCCTCCCGAGGGTCCCGACAGGGCCACGGCCTTGAGCTGCTCGCCGTTGCGGATGCCCCCGCACTTCTCGAAGATCAGATCGCGCAGCGTGATTCCGATGTCGACCTCGTACACACCCGGGCGCACGAGATCGCCGCTGATGGAGAACAGGCGACGCCCACGCCCCTTGTTGACCCCCTGGCTCGAGTACCAGGTCCCGTCCTTTTCTCCCTTGAGGAGAACGTCGGGGACCCAGGCCCACGTCTCCACGTTGTTCACGACGGTGGGGAGATTCCAGAGGCCGTTGGTCTGGAGCTCGGGAGGACGGTTTCTCGGCTCGGCGCGTCGGCTCTCGATGGCGTTGATGAGCGCGGTGGCCTCGCCGCAGATGTAGCCCCCGGGGCTGGTGAACGACTCGAGGTGGAATTTCAAGCCGCTCCCCAGCACGTTGTCTCCGAGCACATTGAGCTGGTAGGCCTTGCGGATGGCCTCGTCCACCGCCTCGATCTGCTCCTCGTACTCGTGGCGGATGTAGACGTAGCCCTGCTCCGCCCCCACCGTCAGCGCGCCGATGATCATCCCCTCCACCACCAGGTGAGGCGTCTGGAGCAAGATCTCGCGATCCTTGAAGGTCCCGGGCTCGCTCTCGTCGCCGTTGCAGACCACGTACTTGATCTTGCCGTGGGCGGTGAGCACGTCGTTCCACTTCTTGAAGGCCCGGCCTCCCGCACCGCCCATGCCCAGAAGCCCGGCGGTCTCGAGCGACTTGAGAACCCCCTGCCGACGCGCGGCCAGATCGCCCGCGTGCTCGCAGAAGCCCCTCACCGCAGCGTAGGGTTCGGCCACCTCACCGTTGAGGTAGGGATCGATGAGCCAGCTCGTCCGGTCCGTCTTGTGCTTCTCGTCGGTCTCGGCCTCGGGCGGACTCCCCTCCAGAGTCTTCGTCACGATTCCCGACAGCTTTTCCGCATCGAGGGGAGCATAGAGCCGCTCGTGCCTCTTTGCGCCCGCTCCCGAGGTCACGAACCCGCAAGGGGCACGATCGCAGCGGCCGAGACAGGAGGCCCCGTGAATGGCCAGCCGCTCCTCCGATGTGCCCTCGAAGCGTTTCTCGAGTCCGCCAATGAGGGCGAGGGCACCACGCCGGTGGCACGCCATGTCGCGGCACACGTGGACCTCGACCTGCGGGGGCTGCTTCTCGATGAGGAAGTGGGGGAAGAAGCTCGCCACCTCGTGAATCCGGTGAAGCGGCTCGCGCAGCCTCTCGGCCAGCGATCGCATGTCGTCGCGCGCCAGGTAGCCCCGCGACTTCTGTAACTTCTGCAGCTCCTTCACGATCAACATGGACGGGATTCCTCTATCGGTTCCTGCTCAGCGCCGCGCGGACGGAAGCAACGCGCTCCGCGATCAGCTCGGGTTGCTGCGGTGCCGGGCTCTCGCCCCCCCGCGGAAAATCGAGGGCGAGGGCAAGCTCGCGCAGGGCGTCGAGAACATCCGACCGGCGCTCTCGCCCCCCCGCCGTGAGGGCATGGGCCCCCCAGTAGAAGCCGGCCACCTCGTCCCAGCTCGACGGATCCACCTCGGCCCCGAGGAGAGCCTTCAGCATTCGATCGGGGCTCGAGGCGAGGGCAACGCAGGGTTCGACCAGAGAAGGAAGCTGGCCGGCCGAAGTCGCGGCCAGGGCCGCGACCTTGCCCGCATCGCCAACGACGCCGGCCTTCAGGGCTCTGTCGACCTCGAGCAGTGTTCTCCCGGCCGCGGCCACCCCCGCTTCGGCGAGAAGAGCCCGCGCGGTGGCCTGCCCCCATCCGTTGGGAAGCAAGGCACCGGGCCTCCGTCCGGACTCCCGCGGACCGCGCGGATTCCGGTCGGGCGAGAGACCGTGGTGGCAGGCATAGCAGTCCATCTCCGCCAGCTCGGGCCAGGCCCGGTCGCCGCGGGTCGCGAGCTGGGCGCGGTAGGCGAGCTGGCGCATCCGGTGGGCCGCGGAGACGACTTGCCCCGTGATCCACGACTCGGCCTCGAAGGCGACGCGCTCCTTCGGTCCCCCGTCCTCACCCGCCCTGAGGAGGTAGCGACGATCCGCGGCCACGTCCCAGTGGGCGAACCCGACCCGGGAATCGGTGGCCCGGGACTGGAAGCCGTGAAGGTCGAAGGCGAGCCGGGGGTGACCCGCTCCGAGGAGCTCGTGGGTGACCTCGCGACGCGGTCCGGCGACACCCTCGGGGTCACCGACGTGACAGGCGGCGCAGATGCCGGCCCGGACCGAAAGGTCCCGGGTGTCGAGAAGTCCGCGCCGACTCTTGTCGTCGCGGGGGAGACCGCGCCACCGGGGCAGGACGTGCTCGCGAATCCAGCCCGAGGCGGCGCCGTGGCAGGACTCGCAACCGACGCCGTCCCCCGGATAAACGTCACTGGAGAGAACCGCCTGCCGGGTCGCGGGGTCGGGAAGCGTGGTCGCGTGACAGGAGATGCAGTCTCTCTCCAGGACCGAAAGGTAGGCGGAGGGATCGCTCTCGCTTCCCGGCTGGAGCCACGAGACGATGCGCCGCGACCTTTCGCCGAAGAGTGCCGTGTAGGCCCGGGCGTGGGGATCGCGCTCGGCCCAGACCGTGTAGGCGCTGCGGAGGGCGGAGAGTGCGGGATCGGTGGCTGCGTCGTGCTCGGGTCCTCCGTGACAGCTGAGGGTCGAACACGAAGCGACGCCGCGAAGCCGGTGGGCCACGTCCGGGTCGGACCGCACTTCGAGGTCGGTGGGCGCAGCCAGGGCTGGCCCCCCGAGGATCCCCAGCAGGATCGCGATCGAGGTGAACGGGCCTCGCTTGGCCCCGGCGACCGTCATCGGGTTCCTCCTTGACGGGCTGCGCTTCCCGTCGTTCCGTCCAGGAAGTCCTGCAGCCCGCGATTCACGGCCAGGCCCCAGCGCATGCGGGCCCCGGCTCCGTGAAGCGGGAAATCGCCTCCGTGGTAACGGTGGCACTCCACGCAGTCGAAGCGAGCGCCCCCGGCCGGCGAATGGCACTGCACGCAACGGGCCTTCCCCGGGATCAGGAGATCCTTGTGGTCGCGCGAGCTCTCGGCCCCGTCATGACACACGGCGCAGCTCATTCCGCGATGGGCGAGGTGATCGAAACGGGCGTGCCGCAGCCAGACCTCGGGAACGGTCGAAACGGGAATCTCCTGGAGCGCCGACGGTGGAGCGACCCGGTCGGCGGCGAGCCAACCCGGATCGACGGTCTCGAGAACGTGGCACTGGCTGCACACGTTGCGCAGGTGTCTCTCGGCCCGGTGAACCCGGGCTTCCACCGCGTACGAGACCTGGGTGGCCTGGCCGGCGGTGCCCGGCAGCGGGATCACGTCGCCGGCGATGCCGCCCGTGAACATCGAGGCCGCGGGCTCACCCTCTTCGCGTGCGGCGTACACCCCGCGAAGGAGTGCCCGGAGCTCCTCGGGCGTCGATCGGTGGCGGACGGTGGCTTCCACCTGGCCCGGCTCGTAGGCCAGGGGATGGCAGGCCTGACAATGCACCTCGTAGCGCACCGGCAACATGGCGTCGCCGTTGCTGGAACGAGCCGGCGGCATGAGGCCGGAGGCGAGCACCTCGGGTGAGGAGTCGGAATTGCGAGGGTCGTCCGCCGTGTGGCAAGCCGAGCAGTCGAGGGCAATGAGCCCCTTGGCGTCCACCGCGTACCGGCGACGGTCCTCGTCCCCCAGGGAGCCGGCCCGCATTCCCACGGTCAGCCCCGGCACCAGATGCAGGTTGTGGTTGAAGCGGATATTGCCGGGGTCCCGCACGCTTCCGGTATCCCGCACGCTTCCGGTATCCCGCACGCTTCCGGTATCCCGCACGCTTCCGGTATCACTGACCAGGGACCGGAATTCGGGATGGCCGTCGGGCTCGGCGAAGGAGACGACGCGCCTCTTGACGGCAGGAGACAGGGTGGGCTTTCCGGGCTGCGTGACCAGGCTCTCGTGACAGACCACGCATTTTCGGTCCTCGGGCCGCGAGAGGTCGGCCTGCGGCCCTTCGTGGTCGCGGTGACAGCTCGCGCAGGACGCGATCTCGTCCACCGGCACCTCGCTCGCATGATGCGGTGGCCCGGCATGGCAGGACTGGCACCGATCGTTCGACGACCTCACCAGCCCGATCCTCTTCTCCACCGCGGCGTCGTCGCGCAGAGAGGAAAAAGGCTCGTGACAGGCCATGCACTTGGCGTCCCAGGCACCGTGGACGGCGGCCACGTCTCCCGGTGAGTAGCGCTTGGCTCCCTCGGGTGAGAGGAAAGCCAACGCGGTCCAGGCCAGCGCGACAAGCAGACCGGCAACGGCAAGGCCGACCTTGAGGCGCACGTAACGGTCCGGCTTCCGGGTGTAGCCCAGATCCACGCGCCGAGCACGCACCTTGCCACCGTGGGTTTCCTTCATCGCCGAGGCTCCCCCCGCCTTGCCGTCATCGATACTTGAGCGCGAACCAGATGTGCACGACCATCAGGACCATGAGAGCTGCGGACAGAGGAAGGTGGATGCTGAGCCATCCGTGCAACCATCCGTGAACACGCGCTTGCCGGTCGAGCTGCCTCCGGGTATCGCACGACTCCTCGAGGGACTCCACCAGAGGATGGGCCCCCTGCTCGAGGCTCTCGCGCAATCCTGCGAAGTAGCTCTCCGCCCACGAAGCGTGGCGCAGGCGTCCTCCGGATTTCCGCCCTCTGTCCAGGTAGGGCCGGATCTCCTCGTAGAACTGCTGCCGCAACCTCTCCCTCTCTCCCTTTCGGGAAAGAACGACGAGCGGTATCTCCCGGGGTAGGACCGTACGCGGCGCCCCCACCACCTTGGTGCCGCCGTTGACGCTCCGGGGCTCGCGCCGCGTCTCCCAGTCGCCACAGCTCACCAGGACGGCACCCTCGGCCTCCCCCACGAGCTGGGCCGCCACGTGATCGATCTGGGAGAACACGGTCTCCTCGCGGACTTCGGCGAGGAGGAGCCGCGGCAGCACGTTCTGCAGGATCAGGCCCACGACCCCGCTGATGATCACGATCCAGAACAGGATCATGAGGACCGAGGTCAGAGGGGCTCCCCAGTCGATGCCGGCATGCAGGGAGATGAGAGGCACGGTCAGCAGGCCGAGCCAGATGTGGGCCCGCATCCAGATCTGGGCCTTGCCGAGGCGATAGCGGCGCAGCTTCTTTTTCGGCCAGAGCAGGAACTCGAACACCATGATGGCTCCGCCCACGATGCCGAACACGAGACCGGGAGCGCTGCTCCCCCCCGGCCATCGTTCGAGACCATCCGTACTCGCGTACACCACGTACCAGACCACGGCCGCCACCGTTCCGAGGGCAAAGACCGCGATCCACGCCAGATGGTCCGACAGATTCCTCCGATCGACCAGCACGAACTTACCCCCGCGAAAGTGATACCGCTGCCGGGACCAAAGGTGCGAGGGTGCCCCCAGCAGGGGACACCGTCCTCCCACACTCGTGCATGCCCCGCGCCCACCTCCAACGAGAGCGTCGCCAGCCGGAGCCGCCTGAGTCCGCGCGCATTGTAGCGGCCAGGTAGAAAAAGTGGCGAGGGGACTTGGAGCGTCCCGCAAAAAAATGGAGACACGCCTCCGAACAGCAGCGCAAACCTCAATCCTTGCTGGGCTTGCGCTGGAGGAAGGGCCGGTCACCGGTGGGACCGGCCAGCTTGCTCCGCAATCTCCGACGACGGAGCAACGCCCCCGCCGACGCAACAACGATGACCACCACCACCAGGACCAGCAACGCGCCTCCCCACTTCAGCAGATCCATGTCATCTCTCCTTCGCGATCGTTCCGGGTGATCCGTTCCTGTCCCGCGATCGTCCTCCCCCCGAGAGGACCTCCTCGTAGTGGCGGAGGAGATCCTTCACACATCGCTCCACACCGAACTCGACCTCGATCCGGGCCCGCGCCCTCCTGCTCATGACGACCCGCTGCCCCGGATCGCGGAGGAGGCGGGTCACGGCCGCGGCCAGCGCGCGCGGGTCGTCCTTGTCGACCAGACTCGCGGTCCCGCTGCCCGGGGGAAAGATCTCCGGAGTCCCGCCGACACGGGTCGCCACGACGGCGAGGCCGGCGGCCCCGGCCTCGAGGAGCACCCTGCCCAGGGGCTCCTGGCGGGCGGCGTGGACGAGAAGGGTGGCCTCGAGCAGGAGCCGGGCGACGTCCTCCCGCCGGCCGAGGAAGTGGCAACGACCCCTCAATCCGGGAAGCCGGGCTCGTCGGAGGAGCTCGGCCTCGTGGTGCACGGCCTCCTCCTTGTCGGAGCTTCGTTCTCCCACGAGGGCGAGATGGACGTCAGCCACGTCCTCGAAGATCGCCGAGCACGCCTCCAGCAGAACGTCGAGACCCTTGCGCAGGCCGAGCTGGCCCACCGACAGGAGGATCGGGCATTGCTCGTCGATACCGAGCTCGGCGTGGAGATGCCCCGTGTGCGGGGCCGGACGCAGGACATCGGTGTCGATCCCGTTGTGGACGACGCGGACCTTGCCTTCGGGCAGGCCCTGGGCCACGTGCCAGGCTCGGGTGGCCCGGGACACGGCGAGCAGGCGGTCGTTGCGACACAGGTCGTCCACCGCGGCCCGGCTGAGCCGGAGAATATCGCGCAGGTGACCCAGGGAGGGGAGGCCGAGGTCGGCGGCGACCGGCCCGGCGAGCCTCGCCATGGAGAGGCTGTTGGCGTGAACGAGATCGGCGCCCGCCCCCACGAGCGCCCGCCTCACCTCGTCGCGGGCCTCCTCTCCCCGGCGCCGGACCCGGGTGAGAGGATCGAAGCAGGTACAAGGCAGATGGCGGATGCCCTCCCGGGCGAGGGCACGGGCCAGCTCACCCGAGGCGGGAGCGAGGACCATCGGATCCACCCCCCCCACCCGCAGGCCGGGTAGGGTGCTGAGCAAGGACCTCTCTCCCCCGTTCAGGGACGGATACTCGCAGAGGAAGGCGATCCGCAACGCTCACCCTCCCGAGGTCGGCGGGTCGCCGCTCGCCTCGTCGCCGAACAGGGTCCCGACGGAACGCGCCGCCAGAACGAGAGGATGGTCGAGGGGAACGACCGCGATGCGTCGCGGCTTCCTGGAGGGCATGGATGGGCTCCTGATGGAGGGAGGGCGGACGGATTCGATCCAGTGGGTTATCATGGGGGAGAAGGCCCTCCTACCGGGGGTCCCGACCGCCGGGAAAAGTGCCCTCATCCGAGGACACCGGTGTCCCCCCCAGGGGGCAGCCGGGCGTTCCTCTGGCCGTGAGGGCCGCCTGACGGCTCCCTCCGGCAATGGTATGCGCCTTGCGAGAACGCCCGGTAAGGTATCTCGCTGCGCTCGGCAGCGAGGACCCAAGAAGAGGAGTGCGAGCCATGGCCAGATCGACAACCGGCAGGTGGACGGCGCTGATTGCCTGCGCCTCAGTCCTTCTCCTTCTCGCCGCCGAGGCAGGGTGGGCCCAGAGATCGAGCGGCACCACCAACGGAAACGGCGCTCGAGGATTCTCGGGCGGCTCGCGGGGAAGCTCCTCGGGGGCTCGCGGCGGATTCTCCGGCGGCTCCCGCGGAGGAAGCGCCCGCTCTGCGCCCTCCCGGTCCTCGGGATTCTCGGCTCCCCGCTCCGGATCCAGCAGTCGGGGCTCGAGCGGAACGAGATTCAGCTCACCCACCCGGGTCGCCCCGCGGTCGGTTCCGTCCGCGGGAGCGAGAAGCCCGTCGTTCGTTCCCCGCTCCTCCTCGGGCCGATCTTCGTCCGTGCAGGGGGCCGTCCCCACGTCTCCCTCCCGGGGGCAGTTCGGTCGTACCGTGCCGGACCGACAGAACGGATTCTCCGGGTCGCCCTCGCGAACCTCCATCCCTCCGTCGAGCGGCACCAATGCCAACCCCTACGCGCGCACCCCGTCTTCGGGTGCCACCGGGTCCTCTGCGAACCCCCGGGGGTCACAGGGCTTCTCCGGGATCCCGCGTGGAACCATTTCCGCGGGAACCCTGCACCGACCCGACAGCTTCCCGCGGATTGCCGAGGATTCCTTCCGGCGGTACGACAGGAGCGGCGGGATGGTCCGCGACAGCTCGGCGAGGGACCGCACGGTGGTGATCGATAGCCCGTACGCACGTCCCGCCGCGGGATTCCAGGGTCGCGCCTCGAGCGGCTCCACCTCCATCGACCCCATTGCGGGTGCAGGATCGAGATCGGGAGGTCTTTCCTCGAGCTCCGGCTCGACCCGGACAGGCCTTTCACCCGGGAACGCCAACCCGACCTCGAACGCCGGATCCCGCTCGACCGGCTCCACCGGATTCGCGGGACGCACCTCGAATGAGGGCCGCGGCCCCGCCACGGCACCCATCTCGCGCAATGCCCGCTACGGGGTGGGCTCCTACGGGGTCGGATCCTCGGAATCGCTCGGAGCCTCGTCGGGGGGAATGAACCGTATCGACGGCTCGCGGGTGGACACCGGCTTCGCCGAGACGGGCCCGGCCGCTGGCTCCGGCACGTACCCGGTGGGGGGAGGCGATCACAGAAAGAGCTTCTACGGATTCAATGACCACCACAACCACCACCACGGGTGGTCGTTCCACGCGAGCTTCCAGTTCGGCTTCGGCTGTTTCTCTCCCTGGGCCTACTGCTACTCGCCCTTCTTCACCTACTACTACTGGTATCCGTACTACCGGTACGGGCGCGCGTACTACTACTACGACTACCCGTACTACGCATCTCCCGTCAACCGGTACTACTACGACGAGTACTACCCCGTCTATAACAACAACTACTACTACGGGGATCAGGGCAGCACCGCGACCTACTCGGAGGGGGAGGCGCCGGCGGAGACAGGGGCACCGACCGCGCAGACGCTGGTCGACTTCTACCTGCGCCTGGGCGACGTGCACTTCAAGCGCGGCGAGTACACCGAGGCGGTCGAGGCCTTCAAGAAGGCCGTCCAGGAGGATCCGGGGGCGGCCGTGCCGAAGTTCGCCCTCGGCGAGGCTCTCTTCGCCACCGGAGACTTCCATTACGCCGCTTACAACCTGGAGAAGGGGCTCGAGATCGCCCCGAGCTGGGTCGAGCAGACCATCGACCGGCGCGAGCTCTACGGCAACCCGGCCGATTTCGAGACTCACATGGCCGTGGTCCGCCAGTACCTCGAGGAGCACCCCTACGACGCCGCGGCCTACTTCTGCCTGGCCTACAACGCCTACTTCTCGTCGGCCTTCGACGAGGCCGACGCCGCCTTCAGGAAGCTCCTCGAGATCGAGCCCGGAGACCGCTCGGCAATGCTGTTCCTGGATCAGGTCCCCGCTCGCAAGGCCAGAATGGCCGCCGAGACGGTGGTACCCGGAGCCCCCGAGAAGGCCGAAACCGAGAACGGCGCGCAGAAGAAGTAGCCCGACTCCTCAGCCTCGCGACACGAACGATCGGAGCGTGGCCAGGAACCCACCCTGGCGACGCTCCGTTTCTTTTCCCCGCACCTTGTCCAGGAGCTTCTCCACCAGGGCATCGGCCGTGATGTCGTCGGCTTCAGCCTGGTAGTTGGGGACGAGGCGGTGCCGGAACACCGGTGCCACGAGGGCCTCGACGTCCTCGCGTGCGGGACGGGAACGACCGTGGAGGAGCGCCCGAGCCTTCGCGCCGAGGACCAGTCCCTGGGCCCCTCGTGGGCCGACTCCCCAGGCCACCCACTCCCGCACGAATGGCGGCGCGGCGGGGTTCCCCGGTCGCGTCATGCGGGTCAACGCCAGGGCGTAGGAGGCCACGTCGTCATCCACGGGGGTCTCGCGCACCCAGCGCTGGTAGGTGGTGAGGTCGGTCTTGTCGAGCAGAGGAGACAGGGTCTCCGCGGTCGTGGAGGTGGTCATACGGGCGATCCGCGCTTCGACCTCGAAGTCGGGGTAGTCGAGCCCGATGCTGAGCAGGAAGCGATCGAGCTGGGCGGCGGGTAGAGGATACGTGCCTTCCTGCTCGATGGGGTTCTGGGTGGCGAGCACGATGAAGGGCTTCTCGAGGGGATAACGCACCCCTCCCGAAGTCACCTGGAGCTCCTCCATGGCCTCCATCAACGCAGCCTGGGTCTTGGGCGGAGTCCGGTTGATCTCGTCGGCAAGGACGAGGTTCCCGAACAGTGGCCCCTTGAGGAACGAGAACTCCCTCTGCCCGTCATCGCCCTGGACGATCACCTCGGTGCCGGTGATGTCGGACGGCATGAGGTCCGGCGTGAACTGGATCCGCCGGTACTCGAGGTCCAGGAGCGAGCAGGTCGAGCGCACGAGCAACGTCTTGGCCAGACCCGGCACGCCCACCAGCAAGGCATGTCCGTCGGCAAGCAAGGCCACCAGGAGCTGGTCGATGACCGCATCGAGCCCCACCACCACCCTCCGGAGAGAGGTCGTGATCTGCTCGCGAACCTCCGCCACCTTGCGGGCGCGCTCCTGGAGAGTCTCGGTGGAGGTCGCTTCGATGGATGGCCGGCTCGTCGTGATTCCCGTCATCATCTGTTCCTTCCCGGAAGGACGAGGTCCGTCGCTCGCGCGACGAGACTCCTCGCCAGAACCCAGGGCACCATCACCAGGAGGCGCGTCATCACCGACCCGCGCACCAGAGCTCCCATCCAGAGCGGATACCTCGACGCGAGGTTCTTGCCGTAGAACCGGAGCATGGCCCGGTGAAAGTGGAAGCAGGAAAGGATCGGCCGCTTCCGGCTGCTCCTTCTCTTCCGGTGCCAGGCGGTGATGCCTCCCGCGTAGACGACGCGGCTTCCCGACTCACGGGCTCGCCAGCAAAGGTCAAGATCCTCACCGTAGAGGAAAAACCGCGGATCGAAGCCGCCGATCCGCTGAAGAACCTCGCGTCTCACCAGCATCAACGCCCCTACCACTGCGTCCACGTCATGGGTTCCCTCATCATCGAGGTAGGTCAGGTTGTAGCGTGCAAACCTCTGGCTCCGCGGAAACAGGGCCGACAACCCCACCATCCGATAGAGTGCCACCGCCGGGGTCGGGAAGCTCCTGCGACAGGCTCGATCAAGACGGCCATCCTCCCGCAGGAGCCGGCAGCCCACGATCCCGATCCCTGGATCACTGTCGACTACCGCCAGCAAATCCTTGAGGGAGCCGGCCTTGAGCACGGCATCGGGGTTGAGGAAGAGCACCGTGCGCCCCCGACAGGCACCGAGCGCCTGATTGCAGGCGACCCCGAAGCCAAGGTTGACGGGATTGACGGTGAGCCGGGCCCCGGGGAGGTCCTCCTGGACGACCTGGGTGGTGGTGTCCCGCGAGGCGTTGTCCACCACGTGGACCTCGACCTCGAGCCCTGCTGACGCATCCCCGATGCTTCGCAGGCAGCTCCCGATCTCCTCCTCGCTCTCGTGGGTCACGATGACCACCGAGACGTCGATCTCGGGAGCGGGAGCGGAGACCAGGGGCGGGCTGGTGTGGGGAACCAGAGGAGAGCCCCCCCGCTTCCCCCGGGCCCCGGTGCCGGTTCGAACACGCGACGGCTTCACTCGAGCTCCTTCAGCGGACTGGCCAGGAGCTCGGCTCCCCGGATCGATCCGGCGCGACGCCGCGCCTTCTCCTGTCGCCGCTTCCGGGCCACCGACGCGGCGATCTCCTTCCCGGAAGCGCGCAGGAGCGTGAGCACGTCCCGGGGGGTGAGGGTGGAAGACCGTCGCAGATTCCGGCCGCGGCGACGGGCGCCGCAGACCCCCGCCGCCCCCTCCAGGAAACCCCGGACCCACGAGAGAAGGCACCTCTCCTTCACCGCCATCTTGCCGAACCACTCGAGCTGCCCCAGGACGAGCCCGGGGAGAGTGCGCAGGAGGACTTCTCCGGGCAGGTTCTTGGCGAGAAGGACGAGGATGTTGCGCGTGGAGTGGCGAACCGCGAAGGGAGTGATGCCGCCTCCGGTGCTGGCTCCGCCCTGGTGATGGACGACGGCCAGGGGGGAGTAGACGCAGCCGTGTCCGAGAAGACGGAGGCGCAGGCCGAGGTCGACATCCTCCATGTAGGCGATGAAGCGTTCGTCGAAGCCGCCCGCCGCCTCGAAGGCAGGGCGGCGATAGAGTGCGGCTCCGGCCGACGCGGAGAGGGGAAACCGCTCGTGATCGAATGGCTCGCCGTCGTCCTCGAGATGTCCGAGCGAATGGGGAAGCCCGCGCGTGCCGAGGGCGTCCCCGGCCCGGTCGATGCGCGAGGGATCCCGGGCCAGGACCATCCTCGAGGCGGCCGACGCGCAGCCAGGATGGCCCTCGAGCGATCGGCAGAGGGCAGAGGCCCAGGAAGGATGGGCCGTACAGTCGTCATTGAGGAAGGCCAGGTACGGTGCGCGCCCGCTTCGGGCCCCGGCGTTGGCCGCGGCGGCAAATCCTCGGTTCCGGTCCATCCTCACCACCTCGGCCGAGGGAAAACTCTCATCGAGGACTCTCAGGGTGTCGTCGGTGGATCCGTCATCGACGACGAGGATCCGGAGGTCCGGATGGTCCTGGCTCCCGAGGGATGCGAGGCAGGCCGGCAGGCGATCGCGACCGTTCCAGGTCGGCACCACGACGTCGATGGCTGGAAGTGCGGGCATGAGAAGGATCCAGGGCGGACGCGGCCAGTGTCCCACCTGGCGCGGACCGGGGCTAGCCCGAGCCAGGAGCCTGCGCCACGGAGTGCCTGGCGAAGACTCTCAGGAGCCGTCCTGGGACCGCCCGGACCGCAGCCAGCCTTCTCGCCGGTACCACTCGGCCGTGCCCCGGATTCCCTCCTCGAAGGGGACACGGGCCTCGTAGCCGAAATCGGTCCGAGCCCGATCCGAGGAGCAGACCCAGGCCCGGGCCCGGATCTCGCGCAGCTTGTCGAGGCTCAGCAGGTAGGGGGTGCCGGTCACCCGGGAGAGGCCCGTGGCGAAGAGGGCGACCACGCCGATCAGGCCCAGGGGCAGGCGGAGGGTGGTCGCCCCGGGTCGCACCTCGGATCGGATGGCCTCGATGATCTCGCTCCAGGTCCGGATCCTGCCGTCGCACAGGGTATAGGTGCGTCCCCTCGTCGCCTCGTGAAGCCCGGCATCGACCATCCCCCGCACCAGGTCGCTGACGTGGACGATGGAGTAGTGCCGATCGCCCCCCCCGGGAACGACCACCAGCCCGGACCTCACGGCTCGGAACACGAGGAGGAAGTTCGGGTCCCGGGCCCCGTACACGATGGGTGGACGGACCACGGTCACCGCGGTGTCGGTCAGCCCCGAAAGAGCTTGCTCCCCCGCGAGCTTGCTCTCCCCGTAGGCGCTGACCGGGCGGTCCGGCCCCCCCTCATCAGGCGGACGTTTGCCTGGCGAGGGTCCCCGGGCAGCGAGGCTACTCACCACCACGAGTCTCCGAGGTGCATGATTTGCGGTCCGAATCGCCTCGCCGAGTGCCTCGGCTCCGCCGCGGTTCACCGAGAAGAGGTCGCGACGGCGGACCGCCTTGACCAGACCCGCCACGTGGAAGACGATATCCACCCCCGAAAGAGCCCGCGAAAGAGCCCGGCAATCGCGGATATCCCCTACTGCCAGAAGGCATTGCAGCGATTGCAACCACCGTGTGTCGGACCCCTCTCGGTGCAGGGCCACCACCTCGATGGAGCGAGAGGCCAGCTCCTGGCAGAGGTGGCTCCCCACGAATCCCGTCGCCCCGGTAACAAGTGCACGCAACGTGGAATCCTTGACCCCGATTGCCGTATAGATACGGGCCCCGGTTGGCCCGGGGCTTCTTTGACTTCCAGGGGAGGGTTTACTATCGTAGCTCGACCTTCGGGAAGTCGGGCGAAATCGGTGGCCGGAGGAGCCTCGTTGGACCTGTTCGACAAGTGCCAGAAGTTCGTTCGGGCCAAGGAGCTCATGGCCAACGGCCATTATCCCTACTTTCGGCCCATCCAGGACACCCACGGCAACGAGGTCGAGATCGGCGGCCGCCGCATGATCATGGTGGGGTCCAACAACTACCTGGGGCTCACCCACCACCCCGAGGTCCAGGAGGCCGCCCGCAAGGCCATTCTCAAGTACGGAACCGGCTGCACGGGATCCCGCTTCCTGAATGGAACCCTCGATCTCCACGAGGAGCTGGAGGAACGGCTGGCGCGGTTTCTCGGCATGGAGGCGGTGCTGACCTTCACCACCGGTTTCCAGACCAACCTCGGCGCCATCTCCACCCTTGTGGGCAAGAACGACGTGATCCTGTGCGACCGTGAGAATCACGCCAGCATCATCGACGGCTGCCGTCTCTCCTTCGGCGAGCTGCGGAAGTACCGCCACAACGACGTCGAGGACCTCGACCGCATGCTCTCCATGGTGCCCAAGGATCGCGGCAAGCTCGTGGTGACCGACGGCGTGTTCAGCATGATGGGAGATCTGGCGCCCGTGGAAGGCATCATCGAGGTGGCGCGAGCCCACGGAGCCCGGGTCGCCGTGGACGATGCCCACGGCGTGGGCGTCCTCGGACCGGGGGGGCGCGGGACCTGTGAACATCTCGGTGTCACCGACGACGTGGACCTCATCCTCGGTACCTTCAGCAAGAGCTTCGCATCGGTGGGCGGCTTCGTGGGCGGCTCCAAGAACGTGATCCACTACATCAAGCACCACGCCCGTCCTCTGATCTTCAGCGCCAGCCTGCCCGCAGCGGCGGCCGCCGCCGTGCTGGCCTGCATCGAGATCACCGAGCGTGAGCCCGAACGGCGCGCTCGTCTCTGGCGCAACGTCAACAAGATGAAGAAGGCCCTGTCCGAGCTCGGTTTCGAGATCGGCCCCAGCGAGTCGCCGATCATCCCCATCGTCATCGGCGACATGATGCTGACGTTCCGATTCTGGAAGATCCTCTTCGAGCAGGGAATCTACGTGAATCCGGTGATCAGCCCCGCCGTTCCGCCGGGCAAGGACCTCATTCGCACGAGCTACATGGCCACCCACACCGACGAGGAGCTCGACCGCGTCATCGAGGCCTTCGCCTCCATTGGCCACGAGCTGGGTCTCCTCGGCGCTCCCTCCTGAGGTCACGGGATCGCATGGGCCTCCCGACCATTGATTGCGACCCCATCTCCCGCGTCACCGTGCGAAGAGTAGAGAGCCGGAGAGACCTGCGCAATTTCCTGTGCCTCCCCGGCCGTCTCCACGGACGGGGAACTCCCTGGGTGCATCCCCTTCTGTCCGAGCAGTGGAAGCTGCTCGATCCGGATCGGAATCCCTACCTGCAACGGATCTCGCTGGGCCTCTTCCTGGCCACGCGAAAGGACCAGGCTCGGGGACGCATCATGGTGAGCCATGACCCCGACGCCACCGACCTTCCCGGCAAGTTCGGTTTCTTCGAGTGCGCCGACGATCAGGAGGTCGCCTCTTCGCTGGTGAACGTCGCCACCAGCTGGGCCCGGGACCGGGGAGCCCGCAGCATCACGGGCCCCTTCTCCCCCACTGTCCATGACGAGGTCGGAGTCCTCGTGGAAGGATTCGACACCCCACCCGCCTTCCTCACCAGCTACAACCCGCCCTATTACGAGAGGCTCCTGCGCGGTGCGGGTCTTCTCCCCGAGATGGACCTCCTGGGATACTCGATGACCACGCGGACTCCCGTACCCGAGAGAGTGGAGCGCGTGGTCCGGAGGCTCCTTGACCGGGGAACGGTCTCCATCCGCACCGTGGACATGACTCGCTTCGACGAGGACGCAGAGACCATCCGGCGCCTCTACAATGCCTGCTGGGAGAGCAACTGGGGCTTCGAGGCCATGGACGAGAAGGAATTCTCCTTTCTCGCCTCGGGCCTTCGTCGCATCCTCGACCCGGACCTCCTGCTCATTGCCGAGGCCGCGGGCCGGCCCGTCGGATTCTCGCTGGCCCTTCCCGATCTCAATGTCGCCCTGGCTCATATCCGCGGACGGCTTTTCCCCACCGGCCTCCTGCGCCTGCTCCTCGAGGCCAGGAACATCCACCGGGTCCGGGTGGCCGCCCTCGGCACGCTCCCCGAGTTCAGAAAGCGTGGTCTCGACGGACTTCTCTACATCGAGACCTACCGGCGCGGCGCCGACAAGGGCTACGACTCGGGTGAGTTCTCCTGGGTTCTGGAGGGCAACCAGGAGATGAACGGAGCCATGGAGGCGCTGGGCGCGACCCCCAGCAAGAGGTGGCGGCTCTACTCGAGCCCATCCGGACCCTGATCGCCCGAGCCCCCCTCTCGGGCGGGCTCGCCGGCCCTCATTCGGACGGCGTCGTGTCCTTGATGGTCGGATTCTCGCCGTCGAAGGAGAGCAGGCGTCCCCGTCCCTCCTCCTTGGTCTCGATGTGGACGGGACGCTTCCAGATCCTGTGCACGTTGCGGATGGTCTCGATGGCCAGATCGAACCGCAGGTCGACGCCATCCCACTGGTGCCAGAGGTAGAGCTCGCCACGATTCCGGTGGTTGGCGTCCTTGACGAAGATCCGGGGCTGGCCCATGTTGGTGAGCATGGAGAGCAGCTGCTTCTTGATCTCGGGAAATGCCCGCTCGTTGATCTCGTGCTGTCCGGTGCGCGGATTGTAGCGATAGACGAAGAGCTTGTGCTCGACGCAGAACTCGGGGGTCAGGAATTCGTCGATGAAGCTGACGTCGTTGTAGATCTTCCGTACATCGAAGATCTTCTCGCGTCCCAGGCCGAGGCCGCGATCCCAGCGTCGCTTCTCCACGGCATCTTCGCACTCCTCCCACTCCTTGCCGAAGCGCCCCTTGTTCCAGCGATCCTCGATGTCCCGGAACAGTTCCACCCCCACCTTGTAGGGGTTGAGGCCTCCGGGCTGGCTCCCCAGGGTGCCGGAGTGGTGGTCGGCGTAGTCCACGACCTCGGAATCGCTGAGGACCCGGTTGGTCATGATGGTCGAGTGCCAGTAGGTCGCCCACCCCTCGTTCATGATCTTGGTCATGCCCTGGGGGGCATAGTAGTAGGCCTCGTCCCGGATGATGGCAAGCACATCGCGCTGCCACCTCTCCAGCGGAGCGTGCTCGATGAGAAAGCCCAGGACATCCCTCTCCGGCTCGGCCGGGAAGCTCGCCTTGGTTTCCTTGCGAGCCTCCTCCACCTGGCGTCGCTGCTCCTCCAGGTACTCCGGTGGATTGATGTAGCGATCCATGTAGCCCTTGCTACGCAGCTTCTGGGGAACGAAGCCTCCCTCCTGGTCCTCGTCCACGGGAGCCTGGCTGCTCCGCCTCTGGATGAAGGGGGCGTGATAATCGATCATGTTCTCCAGGGACAGACCGATGTCGATGAACTGTTCCACCGGCTCCACCCCGACCTTCTCCACGTAGCGACGGATCCTGGTGCCGTGATTGGCCATTCGATCCATCATCTTGCGATCGGTCTGGGAGAACCAGCTGTTGTTCTTGAAGAAGTCGCTGTGGCCATACACGTGGGCAATGACCAGCTTCTGGTCCACCAGGGGATTGCAGTTCATCAGGTAGGCGTAGCAGGGATCGTTGTTGATCACCAGCTCGTAGATCTTCTGCAGGCCGTAGGTGTAGCCCTTGCTGAGCTCCTCGTACTCCATTCCGAATCGCCAGTGAGGATAGCGGGTAGGGAAGCCCCCGAAGGAGGCGACCTCGTTGAGCTGGTCGAAATCGAGCAGCTCGAACATGGTCTCGAAGAAGTCGAGCCCGTAGCTCAGGGCATGCTCCCTGATCTCGTCCTTGATGCGTGAAAGCTCGGGAGTGAGATTCATCTGCCCTTCCCCAGGAACGCCTTGATGGAATCGAGGATGCCCTCTCGATTGGGTATCTCGCAGGTCACGATCTCGTCACGATCCTTGAAGTGCTTGTCGAGATCGTTCTTGAACTGGCCGCTGCCATAGGCGCTCTTCACCTGCCCGTAGCAGAAGATATTGGACTTGGGCAGGAGCTCCTTTTCCATGAGCTCCACGCAGCGGGCGGTGTCCTTGCCGCTCCAGTTGTCTCCGTCGGAGAAGTGAAACGGATAGATGTTCCACTCCGAGGGAGGATAGATCTGATCGATGAGACGATTGCACAGCTCGTAGGCCGATGAGATCTTGGTGCCGCCACTCTCCCTCAGGTGGTAGAAGGTGTGCTGATCCACCTCCCGGGCCGCCGCGTCGTGCACGATGTAGCGCACCTCGATGTCCTTGTACTGGGAGCGCAGCCAGGTGTCGATCCAGAAGGACTCGATGCGCACGATCTCCTTCTGCTCGCTTCCCATGGACCCCGAGACGTCCATCATGTAGATGACCACGGCGTTGTTCTGGGGAGCCTGGCGCGACTTCCAGGCCAGGTATCGCCTGTCCTCGCGGATGGGCACGATGGCCGGACGCTCCGGGTTGTAGATTCCCTCGGCGAGCTGCCGCCGCAGCGCCTGGCGGTAGGTCCGCTTGAAGTGGCGGAGACTCTCGGGCCCCGCCGAGCGGATGCCGGTGTATCGATCGCGCTCCGACTTGATGTTGCGCGTTCCGCGGGGCTGGATGTTGGGGAGCTCGAGCTCCTCCCCGAGGATCTTGGCCAGCTCCTCGATGGTGACCTCGACCTCGAGGAGATGCTGGCCGGCCTGATCGCCGCCACCGTGGCCATCGGCATCCCCGGCGCCGTCGACGGGCGTCCCGTTCTCCCCCTCGCCCTGCCCCACTCCCGAGGTCCGGTTGGAGCCGAAGCAGAAATGGGGTGGATCGAGGCGGGGCAAGGGAATGCTCACCAGGTGCTTGCCCTTCCTCCCGATGAGCTCGCCCTGCGTCACGTACTTCCGGAGATCTTCCCGGATCTTGCCCCGGACGATCTGCTTGAAGCGTCGTACGTCGGTGTCGATCTTCTTGGCCATGGCGTGAAGTCCGTCCTCTGTGGCTAGGCAAGCTGTCCCGGGACGCCACCTCTCAGCTCTTGGCATCTCCGCGGGCGAAGATGCTGGCCACGAAGTTCAGAACGTCAGTGGCACTCTCCTCGTCATAGTCGTAGTTCTTGATGAGTCGGCTCTTCACCACGTCGATCTTCTCCTGGGTCTCCTTGTCGATGACCGAGGAGACGAGGCTCGTGAGCTTGATCGAGTCCTTCTGGTCCTCGAACAACTTGAGCTCCAGGGCCTTGTGGAGCCGCTCGTTGGTCCTGTAGTCGAAGGTCTTGCCCTCCACCGCCAGGGCCCCGATGTAGTTCATGATCTCGCGGCGGAAATCATCCTTGCGACTGTCCGGGATGTCGATCTTCTCCTCGATCGAGCGCATGAGCCTCTCGTCGGGATCCTCGTCCTTCCCGGTGTATTTGTTGCGCACCCTTTCCTTCTGGGTGTAGGCCTTGACGTTGTCGACGTAGTTGGCGCACAGCTTGGCGATGGCGTTCTCATCGGCGCTGATCGCCCGCTGGACCTCGTTCTTCACGATGTCCTCGTACTCCTGCCGCACCACGGCCAGTAGCTCCTTGAAGCGCTTCTTCTGGTCCTCGTTCGTGATGAGCGAGTGATGATCGAGGCCATCCTCCAGCTCGTTGAGGACCATGAACGGGTTCACCGATCGCGAGCCGGTGTCCTTGACCAGGACATTGGAGATCTTGTCCTGGATGTAGCGCGGAGAGATCCCCCGCATTCCCTCACCCGGCGCCTCGCTCCTCAGCTCCTTGATGTTGTCCTCGGTGAAGCCGGGCAGGCTCTTCCCGTTGTAGAGCTTGAGCTTCTGCATGAGAGAGAGGCTGGCCTTCTTGGGCTCTTCGAGGCGGGTGAGCACCGCCCACATGGACGCCACCTCGAGGGTATGCGGGGCGATCTTCTTGCCCTTCACCCGCTTGCGGCCGAAGTCCCGGCGGTAGATCTTGATCTCGTCCTTGAGCGTCGTGTTGTAGGGAACATCGATCTTCACCGTACGATCGCGGAAGGCCTCCATGAGCTCGTTGTTCTGGAGACGTCGGTACTCGGGTTCGTTGGTGTGGCCGATGATCACCTCGTCGATGCTGGTCTGCGAGAACTTCTTCGGCTTCACCATGTGCTCCTGGGACGCCCCCAGGAGGTCATAGAGGAATGCCACGTCCAGCTTGAGCACCTCGATGAACTCGACGATGCCTCGGTTGGCGATGTTGAATTCGCCATCGAAGTTGAAGGCCCGCGGGTCCGAGTCGGATCCGTACTCGGCGATCTTGCGGTAGTTGATGTCGCCGGTGAGCTCGGTGGAGTCCTGGTTCTTCTCGTCCTTGGGCTGGAAAGTACCGATGCCGATCCGGTCCTTCTCGGAGAGAATGAGGCGACGGACCTTGATGTGATCCATGACCCGTGACCAGTCGCCGTCGTACTTCAGCATGAGCTCGTTGAAGATGTGGCGGCAGGAGGGATCCAGAGATCCCTCGCAATCCAGACGGTAGTCGCCGTCGAAGACGCCGTTGATCTCGTCGAGCACCTTGGCCCGCGCATCCATGGGCAGGAGGCGCAGCGGCTCCTCGTTCATGGGACACCGCACCCAGACCTCCTCGCCCTTCTCCTCCACCTTCCATGAGAAGGTGAAGAGCCGGCCGGCCTCGGTGCGAGAGTACTGCTCCAGCCCCTTCTTGAGGAGGCGAGCAATGGTGGACTTGGCGCTGCCCACGGGCCCGTGGAGGAGGAGGATCCGACGCTCGGGGCCGTAGCCCTGAGCGGCCGCCTTGAAGGTATCGACCAGCTTCATGAGCGGCTTGTCCAGACCGAACACACCATCCCGGCCATCGCCGATGGGATCGTCGAAGAAGTTGTACCGGACCAGCTTCTCCTTGTGCTCCTCGTATTCCTCGAATCCCCACGACAGGATCATGTCGAAGAGACGCTGATATGAGTTCCGAATGATCTTCGGATCCTCGAAGATCAGGCGGACATAGTCCTGGAAGGACCCCTCCCAGTGATGCTCCCGAAACGTCGCGACCTCGGTGCTCGCCGAGACCCAGTCGAAGATCTTGTCGGACGATACCATCAGACCCATCTCCTACTTGGCCGGCCAAAAGGCCGGGAATCCAGCTCCTCTGCCCGTGGGCCAGGAGCTCCGTGCGCGCCGGGGGATCGATCGGGGCCAGGGAGACGCGAGCCTACCGCCAGTAGACGAGGGACCGGTGATTCTCCCTCCCATCCAGGGATCGAGCCCCAGGACATCGCACCGGGACCGAGCGACCGCGTGGTGGGGCTACAGAAAATGTAGCGGGTCGGACTCGGCTTCACAGTGACAACAACCAATGGCAGTATAGATTGGCCCATGCGCCTGTCAAATAAGGCTTTCCACGGAAAGCACGACATCATCAGGACTTGACCGTTTCCTCCTCATCGGAGGATCTGCGAGTGAACTTGAGCCCAAACCCAAGACGGGCGCGCCTCAACACCCCGCCCCACCTGCCGACTCAGCGCTTCCCGGGGTCCCCCCTCCGGAACCGGGAACCAGCCTCCCCCTCCCCCCGTACAAGCCCCCGTGGGAGCGGATCCCGAGCCGCATGAAAGACCTGGACCGCGCAACGATTCTGGAGGCCCAGGCCGGGTGCCCCGAGGCCTACGCTCGCGTCATCCGGCACTATCAGGCGGCGGTGCTCTCCACGATCCACAGGCTGGTGGGAGGCCATCACCGGGCGGACGTGGAGGACCTGGGCCAGGAGCTGTTCGTGAAGCTTCACCGGTCCATCGGAAGGTTCGATCTCGAGCGTGGCGTGAAGTTCTCGACCTGGCTCTTCACGGCGGTCAAGAACCTCTGCTACGACCATTTACGGAAGCGACGGCTTCCGGTCGAGTCCATCGACGGGCTCGCCCTGAACCGTCGCGGCGAGCGAGCCGAGATTCCGATCGAGGGTGCGGAGCCCCCTCCGGAAGCGAAGCTTGCCTCCACCGAGCTCGGCGAGAGGATCGCCGACGCCGTGGAATCGCTGCCGCGTGACCAGAGGCTCGTGTTCGTGCTGAGGGAATACCAGAACTTCAGCTACGAGGAGATCGGCCACATCACGGGGGCCACCATCGGGACGGTGAAGTCACGGCTGTTCCGAGCCAAGGAGGCCTTGCGACAGAAACTCTTCGAGTACCTGCGCGTGTGAGAACGTCCGGCGGAGGCGGTGACATGACCGAGCAAGAAAAAGACGACCTGCGGGAGCGAATCCACCGGCTGGTGGACGGCGACCTTTCCCCGGACGAGGCGACCGCGCTGCGTCGCCTCCTCCGCGACAACGAGGAGGGGCAGGAGCTCCTGCGTTCCCTCGAGGCCCTGCACGCGGCCCTTCCCGAATGGAAGACGCCGTCTCCCTCCGACAGCTTCGTGGGGAGAGTCGTGCTGGCCATCGAGCGCGACCAGGCCGCCCGAGGAAAGCAGCCGGTTCACCTGCGCCGGATCTCCGTGGGCCGATTCAACGTTCCTCTTCCCGTGGCCGCCGCCGCGGCGGCGCTCCTCGTCATCTCGGCCGCCTTCAGCCTGCGCGGATTGCTCTCGTCATCCGGGAAGACCTCTTCGCCCCTCGGGCCGACTCTCCTCCCCGTGTCGGACCAGCCCATCAACAGCTCCGACGACGGGGGACTCGATTTCCCGTTCGCGCCTCCCGGCTCGGCCAGGCCCGGCAGCCCGGGCAATCCCATCCTGATCCTCGATCCCCTCGACGAGCCCGGCAAGGACGCGGACAAGGATGCGGACCCGAAGAAGGAAAAAGACGAGGACGGGGAGCCGCAGACAGGCGCGGAAGACGGCGGCTCGCGGTAGAGCGGGTGCGGTCAAGGATCTCATCTCTATTTGCAGCGGCGGCCGCCTCGGCCGGCGCTGCTTCTCTTCCTCTGTGAGCTCCTCTTCCCTCCTGGCCTCCTCTGTGTCCAAGCAATCCCCTCGCCCCCGACCCGGCTTTCCACAGCAAGCCTCGGCTACTTCCGCCCCAGCGCCGCCTTCACCCGCTCGAGCTGCCCCGAGGCCGCCATCCGCACGGAGAGGTCCTCGGACCGGGCGAGCTCCTCGAGAATGGCGAGGGCCTGGCTTCCTCCGATGTCTCCGATGGTGGAGACCGCCGCCACTCGCGTCTCGACCGCGGGCGAGGACAGGGCGAGTCGTCTCAGATCGGGAAGCGGCTTGGCATCCTTGATCCAGGCCAGGGCGTGAACCGCCTGCTCCTTCACGAGATCGCTCTCGTCCTCGCGGCGCAGGAGGTCCATGAGGGAATCGACCGCCCGGGGATCCTGCGAGCGACCCAGAGCATCGACGAGGGCAACCTTGAGGCGATCGGAGCTCTCGGCATCCAGCGCCGTCTGGAGCTTGTCGAGGTAGCCTTCCTTGCCATGAGCGGCGTACTTCTGGAGCATCGCGGGATCGAGATTCTCGTTCCTGCGCAACGCATCCAGCACCTTGTCGACGTGCTCCGGCTCTCCCGAGTAGATGAGGCTCCTCGCCGCGATGTCCCGATGCCGGTTCGCGGTCTGGCCGTCGAGCACCGCGATCAGCTCCTCCTGGAGCCTCTGCCTCAGGTCGGGATCCTCGATCTCGCCACCGAGGCGGCCCATCTTGTGGAGGGCCTCGAACCTCATGGTCGCATCAGGATCGCCCTTGAACAGCGCCGAGAGATGGTCCACCGCCTCGTCGGTGCCGAGGAGGTAGAGCGACCGCACCGCCTCCACCCGCAGCCACTCGGGCCGCTGCGTGTCGAGCGCGATGGAGTTGAGGAGCTCGGCAGCTCGGCCGTCTCCGAGAAGCCCGAGGGTCTTGATCAGCTCGAGGAGCTCCCCCTTCCGGGTGTCGTCCATGGTGGCCATCTCGAGGAGATGGGTCACCACGAGGTCGCTCTTGTAGTGCGCCAGGAGCCGGAGGATCGCGTGGCGGATCGCCGGACTGTCGGTGGCGTCGGTGAGGAGCGCGAGCACATCCGGGAGGCAGCCGTCGTCGCAGATGAAATGCAGCACCTCGAGGGCGGCGATCTGGAGGCTCTCGTCCAGGGAACGATCGAGAGCCATGGCGAGGATGGTGTCCCGGGCGGGAAGATAGCGCTTGCGAGCGAGCATCTGCACGAGCTCGATGCGGAGATTCACGCTCGGGCTCGACTTCATCACCTCGAACAGACGCTCGAGAACGGCATTGAGGATCACCTGCTCGACGGGTGGCTCCTCTTGCCAGAGACGCTTCAGGATCCTGAGCGCGATGCTGGCGATCGCGTCATCGCCCTCGGTCTCCACGATCTCGAGGCACATTGAGATCGATGACTGGAGGAGGCCAGGGTTCTTTTGCAGGAGATCGTTGACCAGCTGCTGGTCCCGGGCATAGATCGCGCGGCGGAGCTCCTCCACGAGGGCGGCGAACCTCTCGTCGAAGGGGAAGCGGAATGCGCTCTCCTCCAGGTCCCCGGCGGCTCCCTCCTTGTCCCCGGCCGTGGTCTTTACCGCTCCTTTTCGAGAGGCTTCGCGCCCGTCCCGGAGAAGCCCGTTGCTCCCGGCCTGATCGCCGAGAACGACCCACAGGACTCCTCCGAGCGCCACGAGCAACAGCGCCAGGAGTCCAAACATCACCACCGACTCGGATCGCTTCATGGATCTCGCTCCGATCCCGTGAATCCGGAGCCCGGCTGGCCCGGGACACCATCGTGGAGAGAAAGGATCAGCCCCCGTCTCGCGGGCCCCGCCCCTCTGAGACCCGGAGCAGGCGGTCCAGTTCCGGGTCGTCCGGGAAGCGGTGCCGGGACTCGCCGAGCAAGCTCCGGGCTTCGTCTCTCCGGCCAGCCTCCAGAAGAGCCTCCCCCACCCGCCTCACCTCGCTTCTGGCCTCCTCGTCCGACCCCGCGACGAGGAGGGCCCGGGCCAGGGTGTCGGCGTAGTCGAGGCCCTCGGGCTCCTTGCGGACCACTTCCCTGGCCAGGGCAAGGGCCTCCTCCGGCCTTCTCAGCCCCTCATCCCCTGCGGTGAGAAGGAGCCAGGCCAGCTCGTTTCCCACTCGAGGCGCGGGGTCGAGAGCCAGGCTCGCCCGCAGGGAGGCGAGGGCCTCGTCCTCGCGGCCCAGGCGCGAGAGCGTCATCCCCAGGAGGAGGTGCGACGCACCCTTTTCCCCGAACCGCTCCACCAGCACCCGGGCCCAGCGCAGCGCCTCGTCGAGCTCTCCCTTCTCGAGCAGGAGCCTCACGAGATCGCGGTAGCCGAGATCGAAGGACGGCTCCTGTCGGGCGAGCGCCCGCAGCTCGGCGAGGGCGGCATCCGTCTGTCCGATCATCGACAGGAGGAAACCGATGCGCCAGGTCGACGCCTGCACCTCGAGACCATTCCTGCGTGACGTCTCGTAGGCGAGGATTGCCGACTCGGCGTCACCCATCCCCTCCAGAGCCCGGCCACACTCGTACGCAAGAGCGGGATCGGGATCATCCCTCCCCACGTTGCTGGCGGCGATGAGCTCCTCCGCCGCCTCGGCGAATCGTCCCAGCGAAAGAAGGAGCCGACCGACCCGAGCTCGTGTCTCCTTCCGGTTCGGATCGAGGCGCAGCGAGCGGCGGAAGGCATTGACGGCCTCATCCGGCCTTCCTGCCTCCTCGTGGATCGATCCGGCCACGAACCACGTCTCTGCCGAGCGGGGAGCAGCGGCGGACGTGAGGAGGGCCAGGGAAGCCTCGCCATCGCCCCCCTCGAGAAGCGCGCGGGCCTGGAGGGCAAGCAGGCGCGGAGATCGAGGAAAGATGCCGCGCGCCCTTTCCGCCCGGGAGGCCGCTTCGGCGACGTGCCCCCCCGCGAGGAGGATCTCGATCTCCAGCCGCTGCAGCTCCTCGGCGGCGACCGACCCTGCATAGAACTCCAGGGCCTCCCTCGACGCCACCAGGGCACCCTCCGGATCGTCCCGGAGGAGGAGCAACCGGGCCTTCAGCCACGGCAACGCGGGAGCGCCGAGGGCCTCGGCGGCCGGGGACTGCAGCAACCTCGCCGCCCTGGCGACGGAGTCGTCTCCGGAAAGCAGGAGTCTGCGGGCCAGGAGAAGGGTTCCGAAGGCCTGCGCCTCTCGCGGGTCTCGGGCGGTGCGCGGTGCGGCCACGGCCGCGAGCACGTCGCCCAGGTCGCGCCGGGCCTGCTGGAGGAGGACCTCGGCCGCCGGGAATCGGGCCACGCCCTCACTTCCTTGCCCTGCCCCGGCCATCGCCTCTCCCGCGCCGTGCCAGGACAGCAGCTCCCATCGTTCGCCCGCGGACAGGATGAGCCGGTCGGTCCCGTTCGCCACCGAGAGAAGTGGCGACAGCCCGAACCAGATCCACGGCGTCATCGACACGGAGACCACGGGAGGCCCGGAGGCGTCGATTCCCCGGGAGAGAGACAGGAGATCGCGGGCCGCGGGCCCTTCCGTCCCGGGGTCCCCGACGAGGGAGCGCACGAGCCGCGTCACGTCCATGAGGCTCACCGGAGCCTCGCAGCGCGCTCCTTGCGGTACCACACCGGGAAGGGAGACCAGCAGGGGCGTCGCCACCTGGCGGGAGGACAGGAGCACGGCGCGCGCGCCCATGCCGTCCGAGAGATCGTGGGAAGAGGGCGCCCCCACGATGACAAGGGTTCGATCCGCGACCCCTGCCTGGTCCAGGGTATCGAGAAGACGCGCGAGGAGCAGCGCCACGTCTTCGAGCACCGACGGGCGGCGCCGATCGTCCGGTTGCAGAGTGACCTCGCTGTCCTTCCCCCCGGGCGCAACGGCGAGCTCACCCTTCTCGGCGGCCAGGTCACTCAGGTGCACCCATCCCAGGAAGGGCCGATCCACGGCGGCGCGGAGGGAGCGATCGGCGGCGGGAAGGACATCGGGTACGAGCCGGTTCCTCTCCAGCCCGATTCCCTGTGGGGCACCGAGCATCTCATCGTCATAGCTGTCGAACCCGCGCTCGAGCCCGCACCCGCGCCGAAGAGACTCCCGGGAAACCACCGCGAAGGTGAAACTCCCCGCGCCCTTCATCATCTCGGCCAGGGTCTCGGCCCCGGATGGGAGGGCCCGCCCATCCTCCACGACACCGTGAACGTGAGGAAGAAGCCCGGTGTGCAGGGAGACCACGGAAGGCAGACTTTCGGGCGCAGCGGAGAGACAGCGCGAGAAAAGCGTCCCCCTGGCCAGGAGAGGATGGCCCCGCAGGGCGAGCAGGCCATCCAGCGTGGCGAGATCGGCCCCGTTCAGGCCGTCGACGGTGACGAGGAGGACGCGGAGCTCGCGGGCGAGCTCGGGCTCTCGGCGGCCTCCGTCCCTTCCGCCGCAGCCTCCTCCGGTGAAGAAGAGGACGGTGACGAGGAGGAGCGCAAGAACCGGGGGGTGCCCGGCTCGCCAGGACTGGAAGGGGACGGATCGCACGTCGAGTCTGACGCCTCTTCTGCGGATGGGGTTCCTTCGGAAGCCTCCCCCTCGGAAGCATCTTCCGTCCCGTGGCCATTGGCGGCCGGGGGCACCTCTCTCGGGCTGCCGTTCCCCGCCTCTTCGGAGACGGTCCGGCGGCGGGAGCGGGAAGCCGCGGGTCGCTTTTCTTCCTCGCCCTCCTGGGTGGACAGCACCTCACCGGACTCCATCACCACGTCCTTGCCGGAGAAGCGTACCGAGATCTTCTTGGAGACACCGCTTCTCTCCATGGTGACTCCGTAGATGGAGTCGGTGGTGCTCATGGTCCGCTTGCTGTGGGTGACGATGATGAACTGGGAGTCGGTGACGTAGAAGCGCAACATGTCGACAAAGCGCTGGATGTTCGCATCGTCGAGAGCGGCATCGACCTCGTCGAGAAGGCAGAACGGGCTCGGCCGTGACTTGAAGATGGAGAAGAGCATGGCCACCGCAGTGAGCGTTCGCTCGCCTCCCGAGAGCTGGCTCAGAAGCACGGACTCCTTGCCGGGGGGACGGGCCACGACATCCACCCCGCTGTCCAGAGGATGCTCCTCGTCCTGGAGCACGAGGTCGGCGCGTCCGCCGCCGAAGAGCTTGCGGAAGATCTCGTTGAACTGTGCCCGCACCTCGGAGAAGGTCTCCACGAACTTCTCCTTGCTCTCCTCGTCGATCCTCTCGATCACGCCCACCAGCTTCGACCGGGATCCCACCAGATCCTTCTTCTGGTCCACGAGGAACGTCGCCCTCTCCTCGTGCTCCTTGAGCTCATCGAGAGCCTCGAGGTTCACATTGCCGAGCCGGTCCAGCCCCTCGCGCACCTCGCCAAGCTCGCGCTCGAGGGTCACCTCGTCGCTGTCCTCGAAGAGGCAGGTGGGGTCGTCCTCCTCGCCAGAATCGCCCTTGCCCGGGCCGGCCGCTTCGGATTCATCGGAAGCAGGTTGCGCCTCCTCCCCTTCCGAAGTCGGAGCAAGAGCTCCCGAGGTCGGAGCAGGAGCGTCCTCGGCGCTTTCCGTGGCGGCGCTTTCCGTGGCGGCGACCCTTCGCCGGTAGCGGGCGTACTCCTCCTCGAGGTTGACGGCAAGATCCTCGCGCACGCGGTCCACCAGCGCCGTACGGCCGGCCTGGCACTCACCGACCCCGACGTCCACCCCTGCCAGCTCGTCCCGGAACCGGAGGAGCTCGTCCTCCCGCGACGTCAGCTGTCGCTCCGCGTCTTCTCGTTCCAGGATGGCGGTCTGGCGGCGGTCTTCAACCTCCGCTACCTGGGCCCGGGCCTCGTCCCGTCGCCGGGCGAGATCGGCAAGGACCTCGTGAAACTTCTCGCCCTCGATGCGAGCGGCGGCGGCCCGCCCGGTGAGGGCGCTCTCCTCGCGCTCGTGGGCGGTGATCCGCTTCTGCTCCTCGCCGATGACCCGGTCGAGCATCTGCACCGAGGTGACCAGGCTCTGCTTCTTCTCGGCGAGGGAGGCCAGACGGACCCGGGCCTCTCCCACCGACACCTGGATGCGGGCGCGGTCCTCGGACTTCTCCAGCAGCGCGCCGTCCTCCGACTCGATGCGAGCCTTGAATTCGGCCGCCTCCCGATCGAGGCGGGCCAGGAGCCCCGTGGTCTCGGCCTCGTCCCGGGCCAGGTCTTCGAGCTCGCGGGCGATCTCGGCCTCCTCCGACTCCTCGACCGCGCGCTCCTCGCGCAGGGCGCGTGCGCGACGATCCAGGTCGGCGAGAACCCCACGGGCCTCGATCACGTTGCGCTCGAGCTCGCGCAGGGACTTCTCGTGATCGGCCAGGGTCTCCCGGGTGGGGACGATCTCTCCGTGAAGGGTCCGGCGTCGGGCCTCGAGCCGGGCCACCTCGCCCTCGAGACGCTCGATCTCGACGCGCAGGATCTCGATCTCGTTCTTCTGGGCGATCAGGCCCGGTCGCGTCCCGCCGAACCCGGCCGAAAATGACCCGTCGGGCTCGACCACGGTGCCGTCCAGGGCCACGAACCGGAAGCCCCGATGGCGAGCCTCGGAACGAAGGGCGTGAGCCATGGCTGCCGTGCGCACGAACCTCAGGTTGCCCAGCAGAGCGACCAGGAGCCGTCGCACCCGCGCATCGGGCTCGCCCTTGAGAAGGCGCAGCGCGGGCAGTCCCTCGCCATCGAGCAAGAGCGCTGCGCTCTCGGGCGTGAGGACGTCCGGAGGGGTCGCGCTGTCGGGAGGCAACTGGGGGTCGTCGAGACAGAAGAAGGTGGCGTAGCCCTTCTTCGAGGTGAGGAGATGCTCGGCGGCGCGATTGGCCTCATCGCGCGTGGTCACCACGAGTCCCTGGGCCCGCACCCCGAGGGCACGCTCCAGGGATCCCGCGAACGCCAGATCCACCTTGAGGAAGCTGGCCACGACGCCCAGGACGCCGGGGAAGAGCTTTTCCCGGGAGGCGTCGCGTGCAAGCATCACTGCCCGCGCCCCCTCGTCGATTCCCACCATCCGGGCCTCGAGGTCGGTGAGCACCTCGAACCGGGATTCCTTGCCGCGGAGGTTCGCCTGCTCCTCCTGCAGGTCGGACCGCGTCTCCTCGGTCTCGCGCTCGAGGTTGACGAGCTGGGACCGAGAGGCGCCGATACCCTCGTGGCTCGTCTCGATCCTCTCGTGGATGAGCAGCTCCTTGCGCTCCTCGTCCTGACGCAACTCGTGAAGCCGCACGAGCTCGCCGTCGATCTCGTCCCTCCGCCCGATGATCTCGACGCCGCGCGACTCGCGGCTCCGCCGTCGGAGCGAGAGCTCGACGGAACGGTTTTGCCCCACCGATCTCTGCTGGAGGAGATCCACGAGGTCCTTCTTCAGCGACGACAGCGAGCGCTCCATCTCGCTCACCACGGACTCGGCCGCGGCCAGATCCTCCTCGGCCGCCCGCACTCTGCCCCGCACCTCCTCGTGGGTGACGATCGCCGCCTGGAGGGCCTGCTCCGCCTCCGCCTTCTCCTCGAGCACTCCCTCGAGACGAAGGCGGGTCTCGGACGCCTCGGCGAGGACGGCCGACCGCCGCTCCTCCATCTCGCCCACCAGTCTCTGGTTGCCCTCGATGGCGGCGAGGGTTCCGTCGTGGTGAGCGTTGCACTCGGCCATGAGTGTCCGCTGCCGGCCCAGCTCGTCGTCGAGCTGCTGGAGCTTGCGGCCGAGGACCGCGAGCTGCTCCTTGCGCTGGCGGAGGTCGGCCCTGCGCTCCTCCTCGAGCGCGAACAGCTCTTCTCGCTTGCGCGTCAGCTCCTCGGCCTTCTCGACGAGGACCCGGAACCTTCGGAAGGAATGAGCCATGCGCAGGCGGGCCAGCCTCTGGCTCAGCTCCCGGTACCGACGGGCACGCCCCGCCTGGTTCCGCAACGAGCGCACTCTCTTCTCGACCTCGTCGATGATGTCTTGCAGGCGGGTCAGATTCTCCTCGACCCGCTCCAGCTTGCGCAGGGCCTCCTTCTTGCGCGCCTTGAAGAGGCTGATTCCGGCCGCCTCGTCGAACACCTGGCGCCTTTCCTCGGGAGCCGAGGAGAGGACGCGATCGATCTTGCCCTGCTCGAGAATGAAGTAGCTCGTGGACGCGAGACCGGTCCCCATCAGGAGCTCACGGATGTCGCGGAGTCGAACCACCTTGTCGTTGAGCAGGTACTCGCTCTCGCCCGAGCGGTAGAGGCGACGGCCGACGGAGACCACCTCGGAATCGATGGGCAGGGACCCGTCGTTGGCGAAGTAGAGCTTCACCTCGGCGCGATTGGAGGCGGCGACGCTGCCCGCGCCCTTGAAGAGGACGTCGGTCATCGAAGCCGACCTCAGCGAGCGCGGGGCCTGCTCGCCCAGCACCCACTTGATGGAGTCGACGACGTTTGTCTTGCCACAGCCGTTCGGCCCCACGATTCCCGTGATGCCGTCGCCGAACTCGAACACGGTCTTGTTGGCGAACGACTTGAAGCCGTTGATTTCCAGTTGCTTGAGGCGCATCGGTCCTCGTGTCGGAAGATCCCATCTCACCGTCTTGCGGCGAGTGTCCTGAGGCGAACTCTGCTCGCCTTCCTAGGGCGAGTTTCCCGGGCGAGCGCTGCTCGCCGGCTTCGGATCGGCGGTCTTCTCCTCGAGCATGGGGCGCACCTCGTCCACGAACTCGTTGACGTCCTTGAACTCGCGGTACACCGAGGCAAAACGCACGTAGGCCACCTGGTCGAGGGCCTTGAGCTCTCTCATCACCAGCTCGCCGATGAACTTCGAGGCCACTTCCTTGTCGAACATCTGGGTGATGTGCGCCTCGATGCGGTCGACGATCTCGTCAACCTTTTTCATGGACACGGGACGCTTCTCCAGAGCCTTCAGCATTCCGTTGACGATGGCCGTTCTCTCGAAAGGTACCCGGCTCCCGTCCTTCTTCACGACGCGGAGAGGAAGCTCTTCGATCCGCTCGTAGGTCGTGTAGCGACGCTCGCAGGCCAGACACTCCCGGCGCCTTCGGATGGCGTAGCCATCCCCGGAGGCACGGGAATCGATGACCTTGTCGTCCATCGACTTGCAGAACGGACACTTCATGGACGGGAACCCCTGGACGCTCTCGCGAGCCCGGTGGTCGAATGCTCCCACCGGCACCGCCCAGGACCGATGGAGCTGGCGCCACCCTCCCCGGCTCCTCGACAGAGGTCCAGGCCGGCCGAGCCGTCCTCGCCATGTGGGTAGCGACCGGATTCTAGCTCCCAAGATCTTGTATTGCAACCGCTTTCCGGATCACTTGCCGATGCAGAACCGGGAGAAGATCCGGTCGAGCACATCGTCGGCCGTCGTCGCGCCGGTGATCTCGCCCAGGGACCGGGAGGCCTGGTCCAGGTCGGCGGCCACGAGCTCGATGGGCTCGTCCCGGGCCGACGCCTCGCGCGCCCGAGCCAGCGCGTCGCGGGCCACCTGGAGTGCGGCGTGATGGCGATCCCCGACGCGCGCCGCCTCGACGTCATCCCCCTCCCACTCGCCAAGCATCGTCCCCATCGCCTCGATGAGGGGACCGATTCCCTCTCCGCTCCGGGCCGAAACCGACAGCACCTTCAGTCCCCGGGCGAGGAGATCCTGGCGCAGCGGCCCGGCCCAGGCCGGCGGAGCGCAGTCGCTCTTGTTGAGGACGACGAGCACCCTGACCCGGGAAAGAGCGCCGAGGAGCGCGTCGAGATCCGGGGGGCTCCCCCCTCCCACGTCGAGCACGAGAAGGACGGCCTCGGCCGTTCCGAGAAGCTCCTTCGTCATCCGCAGGGATGAGGACTCCGCCCGGTCTCCCTCGGCCGAAAGCGAGGCCGCCACGTCCTCGAGGAGCCCCGCCGTGTCGCGCAGACGGATGGCAATTCCCCCCGCACGGATCGTCACCTCGATCCCCTCCCGGGTCGTTCCCCTGCCGTCCCCCACCAGGGCCAGCTCCTCCCCCACGAGGGCGTTGAACAGGGAGGACTTGCCGGCATTGACGGGCCCGAACAGCAGGATGCGGGGAAGAGCGTCCCCCTCGGTTCGCACCGCCGGCGCCCGCGCGATCAGCCCCTCCGTGCGCATCTCCAGCTCGCGTGCACCCTTCTCGACCTCACCTCGTTCTGCGATCTCGATGTCCTGATCCGAAAAATCGATGGAGGCTTCCACCACCGCCAGAAGGTCGAGGGCGTCGTCTCGAAGCCTTGTCACGTCGCGCCCGAAGTCACCCGAAAGCAGCTCGAGGCCGGCTCGCGCCTGGGCCTCATCGCTGGCGGAGATGAGGGCCATGACCGCCTCGGCCTGGGACAGATCGATGCGCCCGGACAGGAACGCGCGCCGTGTGAACTCACCGGGCTCCGCCCTGCGAGCCCCCCACCGGCAGAGCTCTGTCACCAGCAGGGTCACGAGCAGAGGATTCCCCGGAAGATGGAGCTCGACCACGTCTTCACGGGTGTAAGAGCGCGGGGCCGCCATCCAGTACACGGCCACCGGAACCGTTCCCGGACCCAGCTCCGAGAGGACGATCTCCGCGTCCCACGCCGACCAGAAAGGAGGTCGTGACAGGGGCCGAGGAGACCCGGCGGCGAGGAGCCCCGACAGGAGAGGCCAGGCGCGGGGACCCGAGACCCGGACGATGGCCCGCCACGCGCGTCCTGCCGCCGACGAGGGGGCAACGATGGTGTCCACTGCGGGAACGGACGGCTGCTCTTCCGTGGCGCAGACTCCCGGGTTCCTGGGCTAGCCTCGACCCTTGCCCTTCCGCGGAGCAGGCACGGGCTCCGGCGCGGGCAGGAACCTCTTCCGGAGGAACTTCTGCTCGAAGATTCCGAGAAGGCTCGAGGTGAACTGGTAGAGGTGGACCCCGGCGGCGTAGTTGTACAGCATCAGTCCGAACATGGCCGGCATGTAGACCATCATCTTCTGCTGCTGCGCCATGGCGGGATCGGCGGCCACCGGCGTCGCCTTCTGCTGCATCTTGCCCTGCATGACCCAGGTCACGCTCATGAGGATGGGAAGGATGTTGATCCAGCTGAAGTCGAGACAGGCGAAGGAGAACGGGTACACCGTGTTGCGAAACGCGTGGTCGGGCTGCGTCAGATCGGAGATCCACAGGAAGCTCGTATGGCGAAGCTCGACCGCCATGCCAAAGGTGTAAAACATTCCGATGAACACCGGCATCGTGATGAGCATGGGGAGGCAGCCGCCAAGGGGCGGTAGCGGGCTCATGCCATGCTTCTTGAACAGCTCGATCTGCTCCTTCTGCATCTTCTTCGGGTTGCCCTTGTAGCGCTCGCGGAGCTTGTCCAGCTCGGGCTTGACCCTGGCCATGGCCCTCTGGTACTTGCCCATCGACACCTGCTGCTTCAAGGTGACGGGAAACAGGATCGTCTTGACGATCAAGGTGAGCAGAATGATGGAGAATCCGAAGCTCCCGAACCATCCCTGAAAGAGCAGGACGGATCGGATGAAGAGCGACACGATCGGGTCCATGATGTAGTCGGGGAAGATGCAATAGCTCCGACCCGCGGACAGCAAGCCCCGGTAACGGACATTCTCCTTCTCTCCGAGGATCTTCCGGCTCTTGGGGCCGGCGAACAGGGTGAGCTCGACGACCTTCGGGTCGCCTCCCACACCAGGCACCTCGGGCTCGACCACCAGCCCGGAACGGACGCGCGTCCTCGGGACCGTATTCTGGTCGGGGACCGCCGGCGGAGCCGCATCGGTCACGCGATCGGACAGCACGTCGAATACCGCCGACTTCGCCACCTCGCCGCCGTCGAGTACGGCCGCGAAGTAGAAGTCATTGACCCCGATCCACTGGAGCGGTCGCTCGGGGCGACGGGTCACCGACCCGCCGGCGGCGACCATCTCCTTCTCGGCCACGAGCTCGACCTTGAGCGCAGCATCATGGGCCCCCGTGGCCAGAAGTCCCATCTGGCCACCGGTACGGCCGATCATCATCACCGACACACCGTCGCCGATCGGCTCGTCGGCGGAGGTGGGCAGGCCTTCCTTGTAGAGGCCACTCGGACCCATCACCACCATGTCGCGCACCGTCCCCGTCAGCGCGGGGTTCTCGTTGCGGAGGACGAGCTTCACCGATATGTCATGGCCCGTCTCGGGGAGGGAGAACTCCTTCTCGAAGACGAGTCCACTCCCGGTGGCGTACCGGAAGGCGGCTCTCAGGCCCCGCTCGGCCGCGGGGATGGGCAGCGGCTCCCACACCACGCCGGCCAGATCCGGCGACCCCTTGGCCCGGTCGATGATCTGGAGCGTGCGGGCTCCCTTCTGGAATTCCGAGAGGAGCACGAGCCAGTCGTCGGGATTGGAGAGATCTCCCGAGGCGTGCTGCAGGTGACGCTTGAGCGCGAGGTGGCTCACCGAGGCACCCCGGCTCGTGAGGACGACCCTGAGGGTGTCCGAATCGAGGGTGATGGTTTCTTCTTCCCGCCGCTCGGTCCTCGGATAGGGGGTCGGTACCGCCTCCGCGTCGACCGGTGAGCCGGGCTCCTCGACGGAAACGGGGCCCGGCTCCGCGACTTCTCCGGATTCCGCCCTGCTCGCCGACGCGTCGGGAGCGGTCCTCTCCGCATCGGGTGTGACCGTACCTCCCTCGGCGGAGGCAGGGGTCGAGGTCTCCGTGCCCTCTACAGGCGGAGGCGGGGGATAGAGGATCTTGGTCAGCTCACCGAAGCCCATGAGAATGAGCATGATGAGCAGCAGAGCCAGGATGGTGCGCCGGTCCATCTTCTCCTGTCGACTCCTATCTTCCCTTGGCCAGCCGGGCGGCCAGGAAGTTGGGGAGAGCCTCGGTACGGGCGATCTTCCGCTGGGTGGCGACGAAGTCGTAAGGAACCCGGTGATACTCCAGAACGGATCCCTCGAAGGTGACGTAGCAGGCTCTCGGATCTCCGTCCCGGGGTTGTCCCACCGAGCCGACATTGATCAGGACGCGTCTCTCGTCGAGCTCGAAGCGGTTACCGTCCTGGTGAGGGGAAACGAAGGTGAGATCCTCCCCGAAGATTCCGGGATAATGGGTGTGGCCGCAGAAGCACACCGAGGTCGTCTGATGGGCGAAGATGGCCTTCATCTTCTCCACGTCCTTGATGTCCCGAGGCATCACGTACTCGCGTGTCGGCTGGCGAGGCGATGCGTGCACGAGGTGGACCCGTTCGTCGAGTGCCAGGCTGCGGGGCAGAGAACCGAGAAAGTTCCAGAACCCGTAGTTGATCTCACGATCGGCCTCGGGGTCGTTGAGCTGATCACGGGTCCAGTCGATGGCCTGTCGGGCCTTCTCGTTGAAATCGTCGGGATGGGTCAGGAGGGCTTCCTCATGGTTGCCAAGAAGGCAGGCCCGGAAGCCCATGGCCCTTTGCAGGCACTCGCGTGGGTTGGGGCCATACCCGATGACGTCGCCGAGACAGTAGATGTCGGGGTCGGAGAGGCCCTTCTCCTCGATGTCCAGAAGGACGGCCTCGAGGGCCTCGAGATTCCCGTGGATGTCGGAAACGATCGCGATCACGCCCCACTCCGAGTGAGATCGAACACCCACGGGCAACCCGCCCCGGGCGTCGCATCGCAAAGCTCCGGGGCAGGGAAGTCGTGGTTTCTAGCACGCTCCCCCACTCGTGTCAACGAACGCCGGAGGCCCCCTCCAACGCTCGCTCGAGGTTTGCCATCGAGGCGGAGGATGCTTCTCGCCCCTCGAGAGCCCGCAGCACGGCCTCGGCCACCCGGTGGATCTCGAGACTTCCGGGAGCGAGACGAAGGGCCTCGATCACGGGCGCCACGACCTCCACGTCGAGCTCTTCTCCGGAGACCCCCAGGGAGAGACGGCAGACGGCGAGGCGGGCAAGAGCCAGGGGCATCTCCCCGGGAGCGCTCCTTCCCACCCTCTCGTAGTCGCGGGCCGCCTCTTCCCATCGCGACATTCTCTCCAGGGCGACGGCCCGGTCGTAGCGGATGTCCCACCTCTCCGGATCCCGGTCGAGGGCCTGACGCAGGTGGCCGACGGCCTCGGCGAGAAGGCGAGCTCCCTCCTCGGGAGAAGGAGCCTTGTCGGCCCGCCCCACCAGGATCCGACCCAGGAGGTGGCGGGCGAGCGCGAGACCGGGCTCCTTGATCACGGCGATCTGCAGCTCCCGCTCGGCCGCAGGTTCCTGGCCCAGCTCCAGCAGGACCTGGCCGAGCTCGGCCCGCACCATGCCCGAGTCAGGACGGAGCTCGCGCAGAGCCCGATAGTGGAGAAGAGAATCCGCGAGATGGCCCTGACCGCGCAGGAGCCGGGCCAGAACGAGGCGCGGGTTGATCTGGGTGGGGAGAATCCACAGCGCGGCCCGCAGATTCTGCTCGGCCTCGAGGCTCTTTCCCTCCGCCGTCACGAGATAGTTGCCCGTCGCGTAGCGGGCGCGCGCGCTCCTGGGTGCCCGACGGGCGAGGTCGGGAAGGAGCGTGGCGTCGCCGCGAAAGACCGCGCAGCGCTCCACCGTGAGGAAGGACAGAAGGGCAAGGGACACCACGAAGGCCACCACGGGCACGGACCTGCCCCGGAGCCGGATCGCATGCAAGAGAGACGCCAGTGCCAGGCAGAAAAAGGCAGACGGAAGGTAAAGGAGCCTCTCGGCAAAGATGGTCCCGATGGACACAAGGAGGTTCGACACCGGCAACCAGGCCACGAGGAACAGAATCGCTCCCCGGGTAAAGCCCGGAGATTGCTCGACCGTCCGCTTCCGGAGCGATCGGACCACGAGAACGAAGACGGTCACGAGCACGGCCATCACCGCGACGACGTCGGGCGAGAGCGCACTCGCGGGGGGAATCTGCCGGTACGAATAGTCCGCGGACTGCCCCACCGGAATCACCAGGAGCCGGAGAGCGAGTCCGAGGCACCGCAAGGCGGTGAAGGTGGCCATCGGGATCGGAAGATGCGCGGTCGGATTGTCGAGCAGCGGTGGGCGTGTGGTCACGACCTCGCCGGTGACCTGCATGCGCAGGCCGAACCAGAAGCCGGCCACCACGGCTCCCGCCAGAACCACGAAGGCCAGCCGGGAGACGACGCTCTCGCGGCGTACCCCGGTCACGGGAACCAGCTCCAGGACGAGGAAAAGGGCGGGCAGGACCACGGCGTTTTCCTTGGCCAGGAGAGCGAGGAATCCGCACCCGAGAGCGAGGGTGGAGAGGGCGACCCCGGCGGATCCTCGTACTTCCCGGCCGCGATGCCGCCCGAGGAGCGCCATCAGCACCAGCAGGGTGCAGAGAAGCTCGGACCGCCCCACGACGGACGCGACGACCTCCGCATGGACAGGATGCACGGCAAAGAGCAGCCCACCCAGCACACCCACCCGGGCGCCGGCGAGCCTTCCCAGGAGGGCGGCCGTCAGGAGGGAGCAAAGCGCGTGGAGGATGACGTTGGTCGCGTGATGACCGAGGGGAGAGGGCCCCAGGACGCGGCGATCGATCGCGAGACTCGCGATGGTCAGCGGACGGTAGAGACCGAAGGCCTGGCTGTCTTCGATGCCACTCCGAAGGAGCGGCGACCAGTAAGGGGTGTCGAGGATCCGGTCCAGGCCACCCGGACTCTGCACCATGGGATTGGCTTCGACGATGACGTGGTCGTCGAGAGTGAAACCGTTCCGGAGGCTGGCCACGGTCACGGCGACCGAGACGAGAACGACGAGGACGACACCTCTTCTCGCTGGGCCGGTCATCTGATGATTGGCTCTCCGGGTCCTGACGACGCGGCCATGATCGCACATTCGACGGGATCGCGCCCCATCGTCTCACAACCTCCTCAGGAGGCCGTGCTCGAGAAAGCTGGTGAAGGTATCTTCACCGATGATCACGTGGTCCAGGACGCGGATCCCCACCAGCTCCCCCACCTCGATGAGCCGGCGCGTGATCTCGATGTCCTCGAGGCTCGGCGTGGGATCGCCGCTCGGGTGGTTGTGGACCAGAACCACTGCTCCCGCCGATTCCCGGATGGCCGGCGAGAAGACTTCCCGCGGATGGACCAGACTCGCCGTCAGCGAGCCTTCCGAGATGGTCTTGCTCCCCATGACGCGATGCTTGCCATCGAGGAGCACGAGCAGGAAGCGCTCCTTGCGGAGATCGAGCAGGGTGCTGCGGAAATGGCGATAGATGTCGTCGCTGCACCGATAGACCCGGCCGGGAGGAAGAGGATCGGTGGCGTAGCGTCGGGCGAGACCGAACACGGCCTGGAGACGCTCGGCCCGCGCACGTCCCACGCCGGGAAGCGCCAGCAGCTCGCCCAGCCCCGCCCGCCCCAGCCGACGCAGGGTCCCGAAGCGATCCAGGAGCTGGCGGCCAAGGCTCGCGTCACGAGAGCCCAGAACGAGATCGAGGAGCTGCTGGGCCGGAAGCGCGTCAGGATCGAGCACGGTCATTCCCTCCTGTCCTTAGAGATCGGAGACGGGAAGGACCGGTTACGACCGAGATGTCTGCGCCACGGTCAGCTTGGCGCAGGCTGCTGCGGATTCAGGCTAGAGCCAGAAGACGACCCCGTCCTCGGCCACGAAGAAACCCGCGGCCTCGACCTCCTTGCGCTCCGTCGAGCCGGCGCGGTGAACCGGATTCGAGTGGTTCAGGTGGCTGAACCACACCTCGGACCGGACCTCGTGGCCGCGCAGGAGCTCCATGGTCGTGCCGACGAGCGGGTGAGGGATCTCGGACAGGTCCCGGTCGGGAAGCTCGCTCTGAGAATAAAAGGTGCCGTCCAGGATCGCGTAGTCGACCTCGTCGAGGAGTTCGAGCAAGGAACGATCCCAGCGGTCCCAGGCATCGATATCGGGCACGTAGAGAAGACGACGGCTGCTGCCCTCGATCAGGTATCCCACGGAGTCGCTGAGCTCCTCCCGGTGCGGGACGAGGAGGGGAGTGAGACGGACTCCGGCGATGGGCTCGAAGACTTTCCCCGGAGTCGTGGGCCGCGCGTCGAGGAAGCCGGAGTCGAAGAGATCGGCGAAGGGTCGGTTCGCGAGCAGGAATTCGAGCATCCGCGGGGTGGCGTACACGGGAACGTGCGACGTGCTGGCCGCCTCCTTGCCGAAATGGAGAAGCCCCGCGTAGTGCCCCATGTGGGCGTGGGTGAGGGCGATGGCGTCCACCGGCTTCCTCAGGCCGTGGAGCGCCACCAGAGGATCGCTCTCGAGCAGGCCCACCTGATCCCGCACATCGGGGGTGGCATCGACGAGGAGGATCTCTCCCGTCGAGGGATTGATCACCCCCAGGGAGGCGACCTGCCGCCTCGCGCCCGGAGACTGGAGAGCGACCCGGCAGTGGAGACAGCGGCAACCGAGCTGGGGAATCCCTGCGTCCTGGGCCGAACCGAGGACGATGACCTTCAGCCCGGCGGCCGGCGCTGGATCGAGAGGCCCGGGCAGCGGTCCCCGGGCCGTCCGACATCCCGTGACAACGAGGGCCACGAGGAGAAGGGCGGGAATCCCGAGGATGATCCGGATACGGTGCCTGGGTGACATTTCTGGGTGTGACCGCTGACTCGACATTTCTGGCGGGCAGTCTAGCAATCCCGGCCTGCCGGCCCCGAGGCCGGGATCAGGGTCCGGTCCGGTCATCCCCGCCCGGGGGCCGCGTGGCCCACTTCAGGTCCTCGAGGGTCGCTCCGTCGGCGTCGATCAGCTCGAACCGGAATGCGTTTCCGCCCCGACGCCCTTCCACCTGCAAGAGGATGGTGTTCCATCCCTCCTGGAGGGTGACCTCGTGGGCCCACGACCCGGAGGATTCCGTCGTGCTGCCCACCTCGATCCCGTTCACCCGCAGGCGCACACGCCGCTCCGACGTGATCTCGGCGGTGGCAACTCGCCCCACGCGACTGTGGACGTAGGCGGCCGCGAATACCGTGGTCGCGCCGGTGTCCCCGAAGAACGTGCCCACATCGACGCGATCGGTGCGCGAAATCATCTCCGTCCACCGTACCGTCCCCGACTTGCCCTCGAAGCTCCCTCCGAGCTCGAGCTCGCTCGTCGGTGCCTGAACGGGAGCGAGAGTCTGATCGGGGAACGGCCCGAGGAGCCTCCAGCCAAGCACGGCGCCCGATCCGAAGGATCCCACGTGGACCACGTCGAACTCTCCCGCCGCGCAACGCACGGTGGCCCGAGCCTCCACGCGGTGACGCTTACGGCCGGAGTTGCCGTCGCTCCGGAGGACAAAGCGGGTCGATCCCGTCTCCGTCGACTCCGTCCCGGTGACCTTGTAGCCGGCCGGCGGAAAAAGGCCGATCCGTGAGGAAGAGGAAAGCCTGGCCGGATCGACGAGACGGGCCTCGACGATGACCCGCCCCTCGTCCTCGCGGGTGAGGAGGGTCAAGGAGAGAGGATGGAGAAGCGAGAGGATGCGATCCCGGCTGGCCTTGCGGAACGCGGGAAGGGCTCCCGCCTGCTGCCTCAACGAGACCACGGCGTTCTCGATCCGGTCGAGGGCGGCGGGGATCGAATCGTAGCTCGCTTCGCCTCCGGGGGGCGCGGGATCACGCGTGCCGGCCGGCAGGACGTCCACCACCACGGTGCGCGAAGCCCTCTCGTCCGTCACGAAGCCAAGGAGGTCGCGCCGCAGCTGCTGGAGCCCCGAGGACAGCTCGGGAACGGCCAAGAAATCGGCCTCTCCCAGGCCCGAGAGGGTCGGTGCCAGCGTAGCGAGGGCCTGGACCCGTTCCGGGCTCACCAGGGCCGCGGGAAGGAAGACCTCGAGCCCCCGGGTGAGCGAGCTCGATTCGGTGCTCGCAATCCTCTGTCCCCCGATGCGGACGGTGGCCTCCGACGCACCGTTCCCCACCCCGACGACAAGGACTCGATGGGAGCGAGGACCGGGATTCTCGAGGAAGAACCGGACGCCGCCACCCGGAAGCGCCTCGGCGCGGCCCGCCGTCACCGCCCCCCGCGAAACGGCCTGCGGCGGATCGAGACGGAGCTCGCAGACCCCCGCATCGGCGGGAGCGGCGTGCAGCGAGAGTCGGGCGCCACTGTCCAGCACGAGGGGATCGTGCAGCCGGTGAACGACTCTCCCCTGGAATCCGCTTCGATTGCCGGGTTCGATGCCTCTCTGGGAGAGAACCCTCAGCGAAGCCCGCTCGGCCTCGATTCCCGGAGGAAGGCGCATGGAGACCTCCTTGAGGGAGGCCGACGGTGAGGGTGTCCCCCCGACCGCCTCCACCGCCACATGGAGGTCGCCGACCCCCGGACCGATGGCGGTGAACACCCGGGCCCGGAGGCTGGGCCCGAGGAAAGGAAGGACGAGGTCCTTGCCGCGACTCGGAAGCTGCGGATCGAAGGAGAGCGAACCTCCCGCCACATCCAGTCGGAGCCCCGTGATGGTGGGAAGCACGAGCCAGGCCCACGCGGTCGGGTCGCCTCCAAAAGAGAGCTGCGCGATCCGATCGAACACCCCGTCGCCGCGCCCGGAGGCCCGGGCCACCGGGATCACGAAGGAGGGCGCGATCGCACAGGCGTCCTTGCCGTCCCCGCCACGAGCCAGAATCGTGGACAGTGCCCGTGAAGCGACGTCCGCGCCCAGCACCGACCCGAGGCCGAGACCGCGGGCCAGAGCCTCGCCCGCGAGCTGGCTCGCGTCACAGACGAGATCCCTTCGCGACGAAGCCGGATCGAAGGACCGTTCGAGATAGGTTCCGTTCCAGAGCTGGCCGAGAAGAGCGCGGCGCGCCCCCTCCTGCCGGCTGCGACACTCGGAGACGAGCTCACCCCGACCCAGCACGGACGCCATGCGTTCGACCGCCTGGAGACTGGCCAGGTGAAGCCCGGCTCCGTGGGCCGTGGTCACGAGACGTTGCGAATCCTCGGTCCCGGTGAAGGCGAGGGTCGTCTCGGGCAGGCCGTCACCGTTGCCGTCCGCTGCCCCCACCACGGAGAGCGCGGTGAGAACACGCGACAGCATCTCGGACAGAAACACCTTGTTTCCGGTGGCGAGATAGTGAGTGTAGACGCCGAGAACGAAGGCGCTCGCCTCCTCGGGGCAGGTCTTCCCGTCATCGAGAGTACCGGGCCGGGAGAATCGCGTCGTCCCGATCCGGCGGAGGTCCTCGCGGTCGATGTCGGGATGAAAAGCAAGGAGGATCGGCTGGAGGGAGAGGCGCTCCAGCAGGCTGCAGATCCCTCCGTCACGGGCGCGCAACATCGGCTCCGCGGCCGGCCCCCGCGGGCGGAGGCGAGACGGGAGGAGCGAGACCTCGTCGAGGAGGCGCCGGGTCAGGAAGGAGGGGAGAGAGGATGATTCGATGAGGTCGTGCCAGTTCACGCTGGCCCCCTCGAGCTCGCCCTTCCGGCCCAGAGCATGCTCGGCCAGAGAACGCGCATCCGTCCGACCGGCGAGAGCACCCTGAGGCAGGGCCGGCGCCTGCCAGGCGAGGGCGAGAACGAACCGGGTCGTCCCGGCACCCTCGACACGGGCGCGACACGCCAGCGCCGCGGCGCGCGAGGCCGCTCCACTCTCGAAACTGCCGAGCTCGGAGGGTGCGGTGCTGTTTCCGAGCCGCCCGTCCTTGGAGAAGTCACCCACGAGATGGCGCTTCTCCCTCTTCTCGGCCTCGAGAAGCGGGACCGCGGTGACCTCGACATCCTTGGGCGCGGTCACCACCAGGGCAAAGCTCGCTCCCTCTCGGCCCTGGGCATCCCGTCCTGTGAACTGGATGCCGGGGTACGGCACTCCGTGGAGAGAGATCTGCGGGAGGCCACTCAGTGGATCGCGTCCCGGGGCCTTCACCTCGGGAAAGGGAGACCTCACGGTGAAGAGAAGCGACGCATCGATGGGCTCCTGCCCCGTGTTGCGAAAGGAGACGGTGTAGAGCACGACGGGAAGGGACGAGTCGGCCAGGCTCCCCGTCACGAACGGGGTGAAGGCCTGGAGCTCGATGGCAACCTTCAGACCCTCGGGCGCGTAGCGCTCGGTCACGACCGGGAAGGCAAATTTCCTCTCGACCGGCGGCAGAATCTCGAGACCGGGCTCCTTCTCCGCTCCGAGAACGAATGCGCGCACGGAGTCCCTGGTCTCGATACGGACCCCGAGGAAAGAGCCCGCGCACGACAGAGAGACTCCGTCGATGCCGAGAGCCACGGGGGCCAAGGAGGTGCCGAGTACCAGGGTGCCGGTCTCCAGACCACGGAGCTCGAGCGGGCCCTGGTCGGTGCCCCCTCCGTCCGCGCGTCCTGCCACACCGGGAAGGAGGACCATCACCAGGAAGATGCCGAGCCCCTTCCGCAGAGTCAACCGTCGTGCAGCCATGCGCTTATCGCCTTCCACGGGTCTTCCGCATCCCGGCACCCGAACCGGGTCCTTGCGGATCGCGAGCACCACCTTTTGCACACGAGTCCTTCATCGGCGTCGGGCGGGCTCTCGCTTGACAGGTGGCTCCCGGATGGGACGTTGGAGGTCATGACCCAGAGATCCCGGCCCGGACCTGTCCAGAAGACCTTTGCGGCCATCGCCTTGCTGGCGCTCGCGCAGGCTTCTTCGTGCGGAGGGGAGCGGCCCCGCTTCCCTGGCGCGAACCTGGTCCTGGTGAGCATCGATACCCTCCGGGCCGATCATCTTTCGCTCTATGGCTACGGGCGCGTGACCAGCCCCCACCTCGATGACTTCGCCAGGACCGGCGTTCTCTTCGAGAACGCGTACAGCCAGTCCCCCAAGACCGCGACCTCGCACATGACCCTCTTCACCGGCCTTCATCCCGGAGCACACGGGGTCACGAACTGGTGGGAGGGTGAAGCCGACGCGCTCTCCGGAGCGGTTCCCACCCTGTCCACGACCCTGGAGAGCCAGGGCTACCGCTGCGGGGCCTTCACCGGGGGAGGGAATGTGGCCGGTGCTCTGGGATTCAACCGTGGGTTCGAGCGCTACGAGGACTCGGGACGGGGAACCCTGGACGATGTCGTGGCCTGGACCGAGGACGCCGCCGGGAAGGGCCCGTACTTCCTCTTCTTCCACACCTTCGAGGTGCACGATCCCTACCTCCCTCCCGTTCCCTACGACGGTACCTTCGACCCCGCCTATGACGGTCCCCTGCGTTCCTCACGGACCGAGGAGCAGGCCAGCCTGAACGGGACCAAGTACGTCTATCACGAGGCGTTCTGGAGGAGCTTCGACCGGGCGAGCCCGAGGGAGCGGGCTCGACTCGTCGCCCTCTACGACGCCGAGATCCTCTACACGGATCTCGTCGTCTCGCGTCTGCTCTCGCGCCTCGCGGACAGGAGACTCCTCGAGAACACGGTGGTGGTCTTCACCGCCGATCACGGCGAGGAATTCTTCGAGCACGGGGCGACCCTCCACAACACCCTGCACGAGGAGGTGCTCCGGGTGCCGCTCCTGATCCGTCTGCCAGGAGGTGCCCGGGGCGGCTCCCGGGTGCCGGATCCGGTTCGCCTCGTGGACGTCAAGCCCACGCTCCTCGACCTCCTCGGCATCGCGTCGGGCGAGTCCCTCCTCGAAGGTCGAAGCCTCCTCCCGGCGATCTTCGGCCGATCCCTCGAGGCGCAGCCCCTTTACGCGGAGTGGAAGAACCCCCGACGCGACATGCTCGCGTTGACCGAAGGCGGGTACAAGCTCATCTGGGACCGGCTGGAGAAACGGCGCCTCCTCTTCGACAAGACGAGGGATCGGGCCGAGACCCAAGACATCTCCTCGACGCACCCCGACCTCGCAGATCGGCTCGAAGCCCGCCTCCTCGAGCTCGAAGCGAGCCATCTCGAGCGGCGAGCGAGTCAGCCGGGAGGGAGGGCGCGCCTCTCGGCGCCGGAGCTGGAGCTGGAGAAGCTCCGAGCCCTCGGGTATCTCGACGGCGAGACCGACGAAGGCGACGAGGGACATTGACTCACCGGCAGGTGAGCTCCGCGTCCAGCACCTCGTCCAGACGGTCGAGGAGCAGCGCCGACCAGGTCTCGAACCGCGGACGCTCGCGGGAATGGAGCTCGAGAAGCTCTTTTCGGGGGACGAGCCTCCCCCGGGCCTTGTCCTTCTCGCGGATGTCCACCCCCCCACCCGGCACCACGACGTGAAATACCACACCGAAGTGGACCGACCCCACATCCTGGGAATCGTCGTTGAGGACACCTGCCGGTCCGACCTCGAATCGGGAAGGGAGATGGAGCTCCTCTTCGAGCTCCCGGCGGCACCCGAGCAGGAGGCGATCTCCCTCGTCATCGACGGGGTTGATGTGGCCGCCGATCCCCACCGAGAGCTTGGCGTGGAGACGCTTCTCGGTCTGGGTGGAGAGCCTCTCCACCATCAGGATGTTGTCCCCACCGTCGCTGACCAGGCAGTAGGGAATGATCTGCTTGAAGCTGGAGTCGCCCTCGGCGGCGCGCCTCTCCATGAAGAAGGATCGCGAGCGGATCCGGTCGAGATATCCCCCGACGCGCTCCTGGCTCTTGACCAGAGAATGGAAGCCGTGGGGAAACGAAAGATCGAACAGGTCGTATCGCTTCACGACGAGAACGAATTCCATGGAGGCTAGCCTTTCCTCTCGAATTCCTCGCGGCCGCGGCTCTTCCTCACCATGATCTTCACGGGAACCTCGTGGAAGGCGAAGCGGTCCCGGAGCTGGTTCTCGATGTAGCGCAGATAGGCCCTGGTGAACGCTCCCGGATCGCTCACGAAGAGCACGATCTTCGGGGGACGGGTGTCCACCTGCGTGGCGTAATAGATCTTGGGGGTCCGTCCGCGCCAGCGCGGCGGCTGGCGCCTCTCGATGGCGTCCCGGAGGGCCCGATTGAGCTCGGGGGTGGCGACCCTGGCTCCCGCCTGCTCGAAGAGCTCGCGGGCCAGCCGGATGGTCTCGAGGACGTTCGTCCCCTCCTTGGCCGAAAGGGCAGAGATGGGCGCGAACCACAGACCGCTCAGCTCCTGCCTCACGAAATCCTCGAAATCAACGGCATCGCGGTCGCCCACGAGGTCGAACTTGTTGAGAGCGATCAGGCAGGGCTTGAAGGAATCGCGGACCAGAGCGGAGATCTTCTTGTCCACCTGGGAGATCTCGCGGGTGGCGTCGAGAAGCAGGATCACCGCGTCGGCCCTGCGAATGGATTCCTCGCTGCGGACCTGTCCGTAGAACTCGATGGAGTCCTGCACGCTCTTCTTCTTGCGGAGGCCGGCAGTATCGATGATGAGGAAGGATTCGCCCTCGATGTCCACGCGGACGTCCACCGAATCGCGGGTCGTCCCGGGGATCTCGCTCACGATCACGCGCTCGGCACGAGCCAGAGTGTTGACGAGGGTGGATTTTCCCGAGTTGCGCCTCCCCACCACGGCCACCGACAGGAGCGGCGAGGATGCCTGGCTGGGGGCCGACGGGAGCGCTTCCGCGATGAGGTCGAGGAGGTCGGCCAGCCCCTCCCGCTGCTCGGCCGACACCGGAAAGGCGTCACCAAACCCGAGGCGGACGAAGTCGACGGCCCCCGCCTCGAGCGTCACGGTGTCGGCCTTGTTGGCCACCAGGATGACCCTCGCGCCCCGGCGGTGCAGCTCGCGGCCGATCTCCTCGTCCTGGTGGGTCAGGCCCATGCGCACGTCCACCACGAACAGGATGAGATCGCACTGGACGAGCGCGGCCCGGATCTGGTCCTCCACCTGCCGCTCCAGCTGGTCGGAGTCAACAACCCCGATCCCCCCCATGTCCACGAGCTCGATGGTCCCCGCGGGACGGTCCCCGTCTTCGGGCCACTCCACGATCGCGGAGACCCGGTCCCGGGTCACCCCGGCCGTGGGCTCGACGATGGAGATTCGACGACGCGCCAGAGCGTTGAGCAGGGAGGACTTGCCCACGTTGGGACGCCCCACCAGGGCCACCGCTGGCACCCTTCCCGTCGTGACCGGTTCCTCGACCATCCTGGATTCCTGCATCGGACTCGTTTGTCCCCTGTCCCGCTGCCGATCATAGCAAGGCCCCCGCCACCGAAAGGGGACCCGGCTCCGTATGCCTTGCTAGTCTGAATGACGGAGGTTCAACATGCTCGACTCCTTGCGGCCCGGACTCCTCCTCCTCGTCCTGGGCCTCGTCCTCGGCACCCCCGCGCTGGCCGGCCCTCCGGCCTGGACCGTCCAGTCCCTGGACGGAACCTCCCTCGAGGCGACCTCCTTCGTCCCCGGGGGCAAGGCGGATCTCGAGCTCGTCCTCGTCGACGGGAGGAAGGTCACCCGGGGGCTCCGGGAGCTCGTTCGCCTTGAACGGATCTCCGAGGCCGGGGAGGTCCCTCCCACCACCGAGATCCTCCTCTTCACGGGCGATCGGGTCCTCGGCTCCATCACCGGGGGCGACGAGACCGGGTTGTGGATCGAGTCGTCGCTCCTGGGGGAGGTCTTCCTCGGCGTGGATACCATCGTCCAGGTGATCTTCCACAAGAACCGGCGGCCCGGGGACATTGCCGCCTTTCCCCTCCGGGACGAGACGGACACCGCCTACCGGAGGACGGTCAGCGGACGGGACGCCGTGACCGGGGTCCTCCTCGGGTTCGACGGGACGGGCGCCACCTTCGACTCGGCCATCGGAGAGTTCCGCATGGACTACTCCGATCTGCTCGCGATCAGCCTTCTTCCCCAGATGGAGCCCAGGACGACCGAGGAGCTGCTCCTCGTCATCGATGGAGCGGACGGGACCCATGTCGAGGGACTCCTCGTCTCCATCGCCGAGGGCCAGCTCGTGCTCTCGTCGCGGACGGGGGAGAAGCGAAGGGTCGACCTCGGGGCCACCACATCCATCACCTTCAAGAACGGTGCGTTCGCCCACCTCTCCGATCTCGACCCGGTGGGGGTGGAGCAGGTGCCCCTCATCGGCGATCCCGAGGACTTCCTCTTTCCCTTCCGCAAGGACCTGAGCGTCGGCGGCCAGCCCCTGCGCATCGCCGGAAAGGCGTACCGGCGCGGTCTCGGTGTTCATTCGCGTTGCGAGCTCACCTACGCGATCCAGGGGCGCTACCGGACATTTCAGGCCTCGATTGGCATCGACGACGAAGCCCTCGGGCTCCCGGTTCCGGGGGCCGCGGTGTTCGCGGTGAGCGTGGATGGACGGGAGATCTATCGCAGCCCGCTGCTACGGGCGGGACAACCCGCGGTCCGCTTGGGCCCCCTGGACCTGGGTGGCGGTGACGAGCTGGTGCTTCTCGTCGACTTCGGGGACGACCGCACGTTCGGCGACCGTGCGGATTGGGCCGAGGCCCTTCTCGTCGAGTGATGGACTTCGACCTCGAGCGCCCGCGCCTGCTGCTTCTGGTGCTTCCGTGCATCCTCCTTCTCGTTGGTGTGGCCCTCGTTCCCGGTTCGAGCCGGGTGAGATTCCTGCGGCTTCTGGTCAGGATGGCTGCCTCCGTGCTGATCATCGCCGCCCTCGCCGGCCCCGTCGAGCGCCTACCCGTAAGGACCCCCGGTCGGTTGCTCGTGGCCATCGACGCCTCCTCGAGCATGCTCGGTCCTTCGGGCCAGACGCTGCGAGACCGGCTGGCCAGGATGGAAGTGGCCGAAGGGCACCCCCCACCGCTTCTGGTGGAGTTCGACACCGCGGCTCGCTCCGTCCCCTGGCCTCCCGCGACCGACGATCCACCCACGAGTCCGGCGAGTCCCCGGGGGACCCGGCTTCTTCCCGCCGTCGAGCTGGCCGCGGCGACGGGGCGGGGCGCATCCCTGCTCCTCGCCACCGACGGGGTCGCGCCGGATCTCGAGGCGGCGGCGAGGACCGCCGCCCGCGCGGGTCTTCGCCTCCACCCCCTGAATCCCGACGATGCCCCAGGCGATCGAGCGGTGGCCTCCCTGAGCCTGCCACCCTGCCGTGCGAGCGAGCCGTTCGCGGTGGACGCCTCGGTGCTGGCCACCGGGCGGGTGGAGCGGGCAGAGCTCGTCCTGACCCTGGGCGGGACCGAGGCTTCCCGGATCGACCTCTCCGCACGGACCACCGAGACGGTGCGCTTCAAGGATCTCGTCCTGGACTCCGGTCGCCATGAGATCGAGGTCAGGATCGAGCCGCCCGATGGTGATCCGCGCAACGACGTCCTGAGGGGGACCCTCGAGGTCGGCCAACCTCCCCGTTGCCTGGTCGTCGGACCCGCCAACGGAGCTCGAGCCCTGGAGCAGGCTCTTCTCGCCCAGGGCATCCTGGCCGAGCGCAAGGGCGACCTCGCGGGGCTCCTCTCCAGGGACGAGCTCTCTCGTTTCTCCACCGTCGTCCTCCATCTGGGCGGGGACCCTCTTCCCCGGCCCGACGAGGTGCTGCTCCAGGACTTCGTCACCGAGGGTGGCGGCGGCCTCCTGGTCGTGGTCTCCGACCGATCCTCCCTTCCCGGCACCGAGCCGGGCCCCCTCGAGAAGCTCCTTCCGGTCACTCTGGTCCCGCGGCCCGAGGCCCCCGAGAAGACACGGGAGACCGGGGATGAGCCCGGGCCTCCCGCGGATCCCGATCCCCTGCCACCCCCGACCACGAAGGACGATCGCCCCGGGGAACGTCCTCCCCCCATCGACTCCGAGCCCGTCAAGGCCAGGAAACCGGTGGCCCGCAAGGTCAAGGCCTCGAGCCTGACCCTGCTCCTCGTCATCGACACGTCCGGATCCATGCGTGGGCAAGGGATCCTGCAGGCGACGACGGCCGCCACGGCGACGGCCCGCAACCTCCGACCGGGCGATCGGCTGGGAATCCTCGCCTTCGACAGCAAGCCGCACTGGGTCGTGCCCGTGACGCGGATCGAGGAGCTCGGCAGCCTCGACAAGAGGTTGGCCGCACTCGACGCTTCGGGCGACACCGAGTTCTTCCCCGTGCTGGCCGAGGCCGTCTCGGCCCTGCGCGAGGAGACCTCGAGCATCCGTCACGCGATCTTCCTCACCGATGGAGAGTCCAACGAGTTCAAGGATTTTCGGGTGCTGCTGCAAGGAGCACGGCGGTCGGGAATCACCGTGAGCACGGTGGGGCTGGGGTCGAGCACCAATGCCCGGCGGCTTGGTCAGTTCGCCGAGTGGGGAGGCGGATCCTTCTACGCGGTCTACGACCCGAGGAAAATCCCCGAAATCTACCACCTCGAGGTCGGACAGGTGCTGGGCAAGGCCCAGTCCCTCGATGCCCCCGAGGTCGCCCTTCCCGAGAGCGTCGCCGAAGCGGCACCGTCCCCGGGGGGCGAGCAACGCGAGGAGACTGGCCTCACGGTACCCGCCGAGGAAGAACGGGGTCCCGGTCCCGTGGCCGACGCCGACCCGGCTCCGGAAGCCGGTCCAGGGTCTGGCGACGCGGCCCCCTCCCCGGACGTTGCCCGGCCCGAAACCCCGGGTGGAGACGAGCACCCCCTGCCCCTCGAAGCGCGCAAGGTGGTGATCGCGGCACCCTCTCCCTTCATCGGAGAGATCGCCGCCGAAGATCTCCCCGGCGTGATGCGGGCCCGGGAAGCGACGCTCAGAATCGGGGGCTGGGCCCCGCTGCAGCTCGAGGATGGTCAACCCTTCCTGGCCACATGGATGGCCGGGACGGGCAAGGTCGCGGTGCTCACGGCCGGAATCGGCTCCCGGGAAGAGCCCGATTGGTCCTCATGGCCCCAGCTTCCGCGATTCGTCGCCCAGACGGTTCGATTCCTCGAGGGCCGGGTCCACGACGATCCGACCGCCGTGGACACGCCTTCGGGATCCCGGGTCGCCGCCGTGGCCGAGCTCCTTGTGCTCACCCCCGACCTCGACGCCCTCGCCGCTCTGGCCCGCGAGACCGGAGGCGCCACTCACCCCGAGTCTCCACCCACCCTCCCCAGCGTGGATCGAATCGGCGAGGAGGTGCGGGACCGGTCGCTCCTGCTCCTCCTGGGGGCCGTACTCCTCCTCCCCGTCGATGCCGCCCTCGGCCGCCGCGAGCGGGAGAGATCCGTTGTGCGAAGGAGGATGCGTCGTCCGGGAGTTGACACTCCTGCCTCGATCTGAGAAGGTTCTGGCGGTCGCGTGCTCCCGGTCTGGGCGGATCGAGCAGTGCGTCCGAGGCCATGTAATGTCCCGGGGAGGGGAGGCCATGGCGCAGAAAGAGCTCTTCGAGTATTTCAAAGCCTCCAACGCCTATTCGAGCACGGTGAAGCGAGAGTCCCGGCCTCCGGCCAGGGCGTCCCGACGGCGACGACGGGTCGAGCGAACAAAGGCCGCCGACCGACCGAAGTCAAGGGCCGCGAAGTCCTCCCGGGGACGCGCCCTGGATGACGTCGATGGGGCCGGGTCGGGACGCGCCCTCCCCATCTTGCTCGGAGCTGCGGTGGTTCTTGTCGGGGCGAGCATCCTGCTCGTCGGCCATGTAATGAAGAAAGGCTGGGCGAGCGGAGCCAAGGGAGCGCCGAGCCTGGAGAGCCGGAGTGAGCTTCCGAGATTCTCGCTTCTGCTCGAAGAGATGGAGCTCAACGACGAGAACCGAATGCGTGCCATGGAGCGCGTCAATCACCTGCAGAAACTGGGCTTCCTGGACACGGAAGCCTACGCGAGCAAGAAGATGATCAGGATCTACGCGGGAAGCGCTACCAGCGAGACCGATCCCGGGCTGGTCGCGATGAAGGAGCAGCTTGCCGCCAAGATCATGTTGCAAGCCAGGGTCGTCCGTCGCCCTCCAGCCGCTCCCGGGCCGAGCCAACAACCGTAGAACGAGGAGAAGTCGAGCCATGACCATCCACAAGAGTCTTGCCGCGCAGGGCAAGCTCGCTCGAACCCGGAACGTCTTCACCCGCATGGAGCGGCTCGAAGCCCTCAAGAAGTCGGGAAAATGGAAGAGCGGAGACTCCGTTTTCGGCCTCACCAAGGTCCGAACACGCTTCAAGCCCAAGGTCCGCAAGACCGCCCCGACCGCCGAGGAAAAGGCCGCCGAGGCCAAGGCCTGATGGGGCCACGGCAGGAGAGATGAAGCTCGCGCAGCGCATGAAGGCGTTCAAGGCCTCGGGTATCCGGCGGATGTTCGAGCTCGCGGCGACGCTTCAGAATCCTGTCAATCTCAGCATCGGCCAGGCCGATTTCGACGTTCCCGACGAGGTCAAGGAAGCGGCCATCCGTTCGATCCGCGAGGGACGGAACGGCTACACCGTCACCCAGGGTATCCCCGAGCTCAACGAGCGGATCCGGTCCAGCCTGGCCGAGCGGTACGCCTACGAGCCCGAGGCCACTCTGGTCACCGCGGGGGTCTCCGGAGGCCTCCTGCTGTCGTTCATGGTGCTTCTGGACCCGGGGGACGAGATCCTCATCCCGGATCCTTACTTCATCATGTACGAGAACCTGGCCCTGCTCGCGGGGGCCGTCCCCCGCAGCTACGACACCTATCCAGACTTCCGCATCACCCGCGCCGGTCTCGAGAGCGCGGTGACGCCGCGCTGCAAGGTGCTCGTCGTCAACAGCCCCTCGAATCCGACCGGGGTCGTGCACGACGAGAATGAGCTGCGCATGGTGGCCGAGTTCGCACGCGAACACGGGCTGTTCGTGATCTCGGACGAGATCTATGATCGATTCGTCTATGACGGACGCTTCCGGAGCCTCTGCGAGTTCGTGCCCGACCTTCTCCTTCTCTCCGGATTCTCCAAGAATCTGGGCATGGCCGGCTGGCGTGTCGGCTTCGCGGCGGGACCCCGGCAGCTTCTCGACGTCATGAAGACCCTGCAGCAATTCTCGTTCGTCTGTGCGCCGGCGCCCTTCCAGCACGCACTCCTGTCGGCGTTCGACGTGGATCTCAGCCATCACTACGAGGAATACCGCCGCAAGCGCGACCTGGTGTACGAGGGAATCCGCGAGCATTACGAGGTCGTGCGACCCGACGGATCCTTCTACATGTTCCCCCGGGTGCCGGGCGGCCTCACCGACATGGAGTTCGTCGAGGAGGCCCTCCGCGCCAACCTCCTCGTGGTGCCCGGAAGTGCCTGCTCCGACAGGGGCAGCCACTTCCGTCTCTCATTTGCCGCATCCGACGAGAACCTTCACCGGGGTGTCGAAATCCTGCGGCGTATTGCCGAGGTGTGCGCAGCCAAGCGCTGAGGACTCCCGTCGTGCCACATCGCACCATATCCCCGGGTGTCGCGACGAGAACGACGACCGGCCGTCTCCACGAGATCTTCTCGTCGTTCCAGGGAGAAGGGCCCCTGGTCGGTCAACGGATGGTGTTCGTCCGCCTCGAGGCCTGCAACCTCCACTGCACCTACTGTGACAGCCTTCCCGCCCTCACCCGGCAGCCCACCTTCTGCGTGGTTCCCTACGGCGAAGAGCTCCCCCCGCGCCTTCTGCCCAACCCCGCTTCTCCGGCTCTGGTGGCCGAGCTCGTCGAGGAGATCGATCGGGCGGCCCTCTCCACCCACCGCGCCGTGGCCTTCACCGGCGGCGAGCCCCTGCTCCAGCCGGACTTCCTGAGGGAGCTCCTGCCCCTGCTGAGGCGACCACGGCGAAGGACCTACCTCGAGACGGCGGGGACGCTTCCTGACCAGCTGCGCGCGGTCCTCCCCCACGTCGACGTGGTTGCCGCCGACCTCAAGGTGCCGTCTGCCACCTCCGAGGAGCTCCCGGTGGAAGCGGCCGCCGAGTTTCTCCGGATCGCCCATGCATCACCGGCCGATCTGTTCGTGAAGATGGTCGTGGGGGCGGAAACCACCGCGGACGAGATCGCTCGCCTCCTCACCCGTTGTCTCCCGGATCCATCGATCCCCGTCATCCTGCAGCCGGTGACCAAGGTCGCCGCGGGCCCCGACCCGCCCACGCTTGCCCGCCTGGAAAGCCTTCAGCGGGAGGCGAGCCGCCTCGCCTTCGACGTGCGCATCCTCCCCCAGGTGCACGTCGCCCTCGGTGCCAGGTGACCGCAAGGATGGGGCTCATGCGGAGAGGGGCCCCGCAAAGGCTCCTCTATTCCGTGGATCCGAGCCTCGGAGGATCCACTTCGCGAGCCCTGGAGGTGGCGACGGCGCTCCAGGATCTCGTCCCGGGGCTCGACGTCCTCGTGGCCACGCCCGCGTCGGAGGCCCTCCTGTTCACTCGCAGGGGCCTTCGGGTGGCGCTGCACCTTCCTGATCCCGACTCCACCACCGTGGCTCTGACCCCACGCGAGCGCGGTCGACGCGCCCTCGCCCGGGATCTGGTCTGCTTCTCCCGGATCTTGCCCGGCCTGGCCCGCCTCCGCCCCACCGCCTGTGTGCACGATGGCCCCACCCTGCCCGCGGCCCTGGCCCTCGGACCGGGCTCGCGTCGTCTCCTGATCCTCGAGGATCGGCGCGGCCCCCTCCCCTCCCCCTCCGACGGAGGACCGGAGCTCGCCTCGCGGACGACGCTTCGTGCCCTCGCTTACCTCGCGCTCCGACTCGGAGCCCGGGGCCTGTTCCTGGGACGCCCCGACCTCCTGGACGGGCGCCGCCGCGAGTGGATGGGTCGGAGATGCCGCGTCGTGGGTGCCCTCCCCGGTCCATCACCCGGGGACGGTATCCAGGATTTCCTGGTGGTGGTCTGTGCGGACGGCGCGTCCGCAGCACGGACGATTCACGAGCTTGCCGCTCGCGCCTTTCCCCTCCTTCTGGAGACCATACCGCAGGCGCGCATGGCGCTCGTGAACGCGGACGGCCTGGGGCAGGTCTTGACCCGGGAGACGCCGCGCCCGTTCGAAGAGGAGGGAACCCGCAACCCTTTGACGGTGCGAGAGCTCCTCGGGCTTGCCCATGCCCCGATGGTGGAGGCCACGTCTCATCTTCTCGGGCTTGCTCGCCAGGTCGGCCGGCAATTCCTCGCCCTCGTTCCCGGCAGTCAGGAGCCGGAGGCGCCACCTGGTCGGGCCGGAATCCTTCGCCTCGACGGAGACGATCCCGTCGGTCGGATGGCCGCCTGGTGCCGTTCCGCTCTCTCACTTCCGCCCCGGAGGCTGGAGGTGACGGAGGTTCCCTGGGTGTCGCCCGAGCCCGATATTCTGGCCCGCGCCATCCTCGACGCGACCGAGGTCGCGCCCTTCTGACAGTCTGTCAGCCCCCCCACGAGCGTCTTCCCTCGCGCTGCCAAACTGACAGAAGAAGGTTCCGAAGGGCAATCCGAGTCCAGCCAGCACATGTCGTAAACATATGACATCAAGTCACTTTTGATCAAGAGCGGCAACTGGGCACGTCGGTTGCTACAGCCCTCTCCTTCGAGCCGCCCAGACGGGACGGCGCCGACGGATCTCTCGCCTCTGCTGCCGCCTGCGGCCGCGGGCGGTGGAAGCGGACAATCACGAGAAGGAGGAGTTCTCACATGGCCAAGCAGCTGGCTTTCGACCGCGAGGCACGGGAAGCCATCCTCAACGGGGTCACCAAGATCGCGAGAGCGGTGAAGGTGACTCTTGGACCCCGAGGCCGGAACGCGGTGCTCGACAAGGGCTGGGGTAGCCCGACCGTCACCAAGGACGGCGTCACGGTGGCCGAGGAAGTCGAGCTCACCGATCCTTACGAAAACCTGGGCGCCCAGCTCATCAAGGAGGCGGCCTCCAAGACGAGCGACGTGGTCGGCGACGGGACCACGACGGCCACCGTCCTCTCCGAGGCCATCTACAAGGAGGGCCTCCGGTGCGTGACCGCCGGTCACAACCCCATGATCCTCGTCCGCGGCATCAACAAGGCCGTGACGGCCGTGGTCGCGAAGCTGGAAAAGATGAGCACGCCGGTGAAGGGCAAGCAGGAGATCGCCCACATCGCCACCATCGCCTGCAATAGCGACGAGACCATCGGCAAGATGATCTCCCAGGCCATGGAGAAGGTGGGCAAGGATGGCGTGATCACGGTGGAAGAGAGCAAGGGAATGGAGACCGAGGTCGAGGTCGTGGAAGGCATGCAGTTCGACCGCGGCTACCTTTCTCCTCACTTCGTCACCGACCCCGACCGGATGGAGTGCGTACTGGAGAAGCCGTTCATCCTCCTCCACGAGGACAAGATCTCCAACGTCAAGAAGCTCGTTCCCACCCTCGAGAAGATGACCAAGCAGAACGCCTCGCTCCTCATCATCGCCGAGGACGTCGAGGGCGACGCCCTGGCCACCCTGGTGGTCAACAAGCTGCGCGGAACCATCAAGATCGCCGCGGTCAAGGCCCCTGGATACGGCGATCGCCGGAAGGCCATGCTCGATGACCTGGCCATCCTCACCGGGGGCAAGGTCATCTTCAAGGACCTGGGCATCGACCTCGAGAAGGTCGACCCCACCTACTTCGGTCGCGCCAAGAAGGTCACCATCAACAACGAGAACACGGTGATCATGGAGGGCGCGGGAGAGGCAAAGGCCATCCAGTCCCGCATCGAGCAGATTCGACGCGAGATCGAAGCCACCACCTCCGACTACGATCGCGAGAAGCTCCAGGAGCGCCTGGCCAAGCTCGCGGGGGGCGTGGCCATGGTGCGCGTCGGTGGCTCCACCGAGACCGAGGTCAAGGAGAAGAAGGCCCGCGTGGAGGACGCCCTGAGCGCGACCCGCGCTGCCGTGGCCGAAGGCATCCTCCCCGGGGGTGGCGTGGCTCTGCTGCGCTGCGTCTCCTCCCTGGCCAACCTGAAGGGCACTTCTCTGGAAGAGGAGGCCGGCATCAACATCGTCCGGCGTGCTCTGGAGGCCCCCATTCGCATGATCGCCTCCAACGCCGGACAGGACGGCGGCCTCGTGGTGAAGAAGGTGCTCCAGAGCAAGTCCACGACCTTTGGCTATGACGCCCGGCTGGATCGCTTCGGCGATCTCATGGAGTGGGGCATCGCCGATCCGACCAAGGTGGCCCGCTGCGCCCTCCAGAATGCGGCCAGCGTCGCCTCCCTGCTGCTCACCAGCGAAGCCCTGATCACCGACGTGCCCAAGAAGGGCGGCGAAGACGCCCACGCCGGGCATGGACATGACCACGGCATGGGTGACATGGGCGGCATGGCTGGCATGGGCGGTATGGGCGGCATGGGCATGGGCGGCTTCTGATCAGAGAGACACCAGCTTCGCTCCCGGAGGGGAGTGGAGACAAGGAAACCCCGAAGGAGGAGTAGAGAGATGGCTATCCGTCCCCTGGACGATCGAGTCGTGATCCAGACCGTCGAGGCCGAGGACAAGACCGCCGGCGGCATCGTTCTTCCCGATACGGCCAAGGAGAAGCCCCAGAAAGGGATCGTCACCGCCGTGGGCAGTGGCAAGCTTCTCAAGGGCGGCGGACGTGCGCCCCTGGCCGTGAAGAAGGGCGATCAGGTGTTGTTCGGGAAGTACTCCGGTACCGACATCAAGGTCAAGGGCGAGGAGTTCAAGATCCTGCGCGAGACCGAAATCCTCGGACTCATCCAGAAGTAAGGTTCCTCCGTAAAGCCGCGGAGGGGCTGCATGCTCCTCCGAAGAGACAAGGAGAAGAAGGACGATGGCCAAGCAGCTGATGTTCAGCGAATCCGCCCGGAGGAAGCTCCTGGCCGGCGTCGACAAACTCACCGATGCCGTGCGAGTCACCATGGGCCCCACGGGCAAGAACGTGATCTTCGAGAAGAGCTTCGGCTCTCCTCAGGTGACCAAGGACGGGGTGACCGTCTCCAAGGAGGTCGAGCTCGATGACCCCTTCGAGAACATGGGCGCCAAGATGGTCAACGAGGTGGCCTCCAAGACCAGCGACGTCGCGGGCGACGGGACCACCACCGCCACCGTGCTGGCACGGGCCCTCTTTGCCGAGGGACTCAAGATGCTGACCAGCGGCGTCAATCCCATGGCACTCAAGAACGGCATCGACAAGGCCGTGTCCGCGGTGGTCGAGGACCTCAAGGTCCAGTCCCGCCCGGTCAAGAAGAGGGCCGAGACGGCCCAGGTGGCCACCATCTCCGCCAACAACGATCCCCAGATCGGCAACCTGCTCGCCGACGCCATGGAGAAGGTGGGCAAGGACGGCGTGATCACGGTGGAGGACGGCACCGGCATCGACACCGTGCTCGACTTCACCGAGGGTATGCAGTTCGACAAGGGCTACATCTCGCCCTACTTCGTGACCAATCCCGAGAAGATGTCCGTCATCCTCGACGACCCCTACATCCTCATCTTCGAGAAGAAGGTCTCCAGCCTGCGAGAGTTCCTCCCCGTCCTGGAGAGGGTGGCGCAGAGCGGACGCCCCCTTCTCATCATCGCCGAGGACGTCGAGGGCGAGGTCCTCGCCACCCTGGTGGTGAACAAGCTGCGCGGCATCCTCAACGTGGCCGCGGTGAAGGCCCCCGGCTTCGGTGACCGCCGCAAGGCCATTCTGGGGGACATCGCCGTCCTCACCGCCGGCAGGTCCATCTCGGAAGACCTGGGAGTGAAGCTGGAGAACATCCAGATCAGCGACCTCGGCACCGCCAAGCGCATCGTGATCACCAAGGACGACACCACCATCGTGCAGGGCGGCGGCAAGAAGAAGGACATCCAGACCCGCATCAACCAGATCAACGCCCAGATCGAGACGGCCACCTCGAATTACGACAAAGAGAAGCTCTCCGAGCGCCTGGCCAAGCTCACCGGCGGTGTCGCCATCATCAAGGTCGGTGCCGCCACCGAGGCCGAGATGAAGGAGCGCAAGGCGCGCGTCGAGGACGCCCTGCATGCCTCGCGAGCCGCGGTCGAGGAAGGCATCGTCCCCGGTGGCGGCACCTCGCTGCTACGCGCCGCGGCCACCCTGGACGCTCTCCGGGTCAAGGGTGACGAGAAGTATGGCGTGGACATCGTGAGGAAGGCCCTCAGCGCTCCCGTCCGGCAGATCGCCGAGAACTGTGGCGCCGACGGAGCGGTGATCGTGGAGGAGATCCTCGAGAAGGCGGCGCCGCACGGCTACGACGCCCTCAACGGTTCCTACACCGACATGTTCAAGGCGGGCATCGTGGACCCCACCAAGGTCGTGCGCTGCGCGTTGCAAAATGCCGCCAGCATCGCCGGACTCCTCCTGACCACGGAGACCATGGTCACCGAGATCAAGGAGAAGAAGGGCCAGAAGGACGGCAACAAGGCCGTCGAGGGAGCCATCGCCTGATCCCGCGACCCTGATCACCGGTGCCCGGAACCGGACTCGAGTTACGCTGAATCCATCGGGGCGCGATCGCAAGGTCGCGCCCCGCTCTTCCACCCGGGCTCGGTGCAGGGTCCGACGACGCGGAGCACCGCTTTTGGCCGACAAGCGCGACTACTACGAAATCCTCGGGGTGGGCCGCGACGCCGACCGGGAGACCATCAAGAAGTCCTACCGCCAGCTGGCGCTCCAGTACCATCCGGATCGCAATCCCGGAGACAAGGCGGCCGAGGAGAGCTTCAAGGAAGCGGCCGAAGCCTACGAGGTCCTCAGCGACAACCAGAAGCGGCAGGCCTACGACCGTTTCGGCCACGCCGGTGTCCAGGGCTCGGCAGGAGGACATTCCTTCTCGAGCTTCGAGGACATCTTCGGGGCCTTCGGGGACATCTTCGCCGACTCCGTGTTCGACGGATTGTTCGGTGTCCGGGGTGGCCGGCGCTCGAGAGGTGGTCCCGGCCGTGGCGCCTCCCTCCGCTGCGAGATTGCCGTCGATCTCGCGGACGTCCTGACCGGTGTCACGAGGACCCTCGAAATCCGGCGTCAGGAGACGTGTGACGAGTGTTCGGGATCAGGCGCGGCCGACGGCACCGAGCCCGTGACCTGTCGGGCCTGTCAGGGTCACGGAGAGGTTCAGCACACCCAGGGCTTTCTCACCATGCGCACGGTTTGCTCGCGCTGCCGCGGCGCCGGCATGATGATCGAGTCGCCCTGCTCGAGCTGCCGTGGCCAGGGGCGTCACTCGAAGCCGGCCCAGATCCGCATCAACGTGCCTCCCGGTATCGATGATGGGACACAGCTCCGGATGAACGGCCAGGGAGATGTGGGTCCCCAGAGCGGTCCCCGCGGGGATCTCTACTGCCTGGTGCACGTCACCCCCCACGAGTATCTCCGCAGGCATGGGCGCGATCTCGTGATGGAGATGCCCATCGCATTCACCCAGGCCGCGCTGGGCGCGACCATTCTCGTTCCTACCCTGGAGGCAGAAACCGAGATCTCCATCCCCCGGGGAACCCAGACCGGAGACATCATCAAGATCAAGGACAAGGGGCTTCCGACCCTGGAGGGGCGCCGACGGGGAAGCCAGCTCGTCCAGATCTTCGTGGAGGTTCCCCGGAAGCTCTCCGCCAGGCAAGAGGAGCTCCTGCTCGAGCTCGCCGAAACGGAGGAGGTCAAGGTCGAGCCCCGGAGGAAGGGTTTCTTCGACAAGGTTCGCCAGTACTTCGAATAGGTCACCTTCATGAGCAAGAGACACCAGGACGATCCCGCCGCTCTCGCCGGAGACGACACCAAGGCCGTCGTGCCGCCCGAAGGCGAGAACGCCCCGGGTACGCCCGACGAGAGCGCCCAGGACCCGGCTACGCAGAGGATCGAGCAGCTCGAGCAGGAGTGCGCCGAGCTCAAGGACCTCGCCCTGAGGACCCGGGCTGACCTCGAGAACTACCGCAAGCGTGTGATCCGGGATCGCGAGGATCAGGTGCGGTTCGCCGAGCAGCAGCTCGTTGCCGATCTCCTTCCCGTGCTCGACGACTTCTACCGGGCCCTCGAGGCGACACCCGACAGCGACGACGGGCGCACCATCCGACAGGGCCTGGATCTGGTGGAGAAAAGCCTGCGCAAGGTGCTTTCCGACCATCAGGTGACCGAGATCGAGACCGCCTATCTCTCCTTCGATCCGCAATTCCACGAGGCCGTAAGCCAGCTCCCCCGGGCGGATGTGGCCGAAGGCACGATCGTCGCCACCGTGAGGCGGGGATTCCTGCTTCACGACCGGGTGATCCGTCCCGCCCAGGTGGTGGTCTCACGGCGTCCCCACGACGTCGACTGAACAGCGGAGAGGACCCCATGCCGACCTACGATTACGAGTGCAGCAAGTGCGGTCACCGCTTCGAGAGGTTTCAGAGCTTCAGCGAGAAGAATCTCCGGAAATGCCCCGAGTGCGGCAAGAACGGCCTCGAACGCCTCATCGGTACCGGAGGGGCCATTCTCTTCAAGGGATCGGGTTTCTACGCCACCGACTACCGCAGCCAGGACTACAAGGACCGCGCCAAGGCCGACCGGGAGGCCGAGTCCAAGGGCGGCACGAGCTCCGAGAAACCGGATGCCAAGGACGGCGGGTCCGGGTCGAAGACCCCCGACGCGAAGGCCGACGGGACCGCAAAAGGGAACAGGGCCGCAAAAGGGGAAGCAAAAGGGGACAGGGGGGCCAAGGGCGACAAGGGGACCAAGGGCAAGGACACCGGCGGATCCGGGACCTCCGGAAATCCGGTGAAGCGCCCCTGATGGATGTGCGGTGCCCGAGCTGCGGGAGCGTATCGAAGGTGAGCGGGCTCGCGGAGCTCCCCACGTTCCCCTTCTGCAGCGACCGCTGCCGGCTCGTGGACCTGGGAAAATGGATGGAGGGGAGCTACCGTTTCTCCCGGCCCATCGTCGAGGACGACCTTTCGGCTCATGACCTCGATTTCGAGGCCGAGCCGGAAGACCCGAGCTCCTGACCCGAGCCCACAGGAGAGAAGCCATCAGCGAACCCGTCGGCACCTTCGCACTCTCGGACGTGCTGCGGCGAACCTATCGCATCTCTCGCTCGTTTGTCCTCGAGGTCCAGGCCCTCCTCAGCCTCGCCGCCCTCCTCTTTCTCGTCCAGATGGCTCTCCCCCTGGCGGGTCTTCAGGCGGCAACCTGGGATGCCCGATCCGGGCTCCGGGGGTGGATTCCTGCCCTCGGAAAGTCCGTCCTCATGAGCCTCCAGGACCACCCACTCTCGACGGCCCTCTGTCTCCTTCCGGCACTCCTCGTGGCCTGGGTGCTCCACGCCCAGGTCGTGGCCGCGGTGGCCCGGGCCACCGCCGACTCCTACCACCGGTTTCCACGCCCACCGGGCAGGGTTCATGTCGCGCATGTCCGGCGCCGGATGATCGGCCTGGCCACACCGGCCGTTGCCCTCTGTCTGGCCGCGGTCGTCCTCCTGCTGGTGGCGTCGCTCCTTGCCCTCCCCTCTCGCCTCGGAGGGGTCGGATCCTGGCTCGCGCTCCTCGTGCTGCCTTTGCTCCTGGTGCTGGCCGGGGTGGTGACCCGGATTCTCCTCGGGCTCGTCTTCGGCTCCTCGCTCGCCGTCTGCGCCCTGGCGATCGAGGACCGCAGCGTCATCGACGCCTTGAGCCGATCCTTCCACTACCTCTTTTCGCGACCGCTGGTCCGGGCCTGGCTCGGGCTCCGCGGGCTCGCCTTCGCCGTCGCCTCTGCCGGCTTCCGCTTCGTCCTGGTGATCCTGCTCACTGCCCTCGTGCTTCTGGCCCTCCGGGTAGGAGCACCCGTCGCCCTTTCCCGCTCCGTCGTGGCCAACCTCTTCTGCCTCTTCCTGGGCAGCCCGACCGGGCTCGAGGGGGGTGCCGCGCAGATCGGTCTCTCGATGGCGCTCTTCGTGGTGATCCTCTCCCCTCTGGGTCATCTCCTGACGAGTCTGGCCTGCGGCCAGGCCCTGACCTACCTCGAGCTGCGTCTTCGCATCGACGGAGACCGGCCGTGGACGCTGGGCGGCCCCGACCCGGCCGAAGACGAGGACGACAACCACGAAGAAGAAGCGGCCCGAAAGGCGGGTCTGGTGCGCATCCTGGTCCCCCCGGCACCACCCTCGCGGGCGGGTTCTCCACAAGATCTATGTGGCCAGGAACAGCCGGCCCCCAAGATCTCCGGTCGCACTCCGCGTTGACACCTCCTTCCTCCCTGGATATCCTCGGACCCGGAGGGCGGTGATCCAATGACCCCGGAATCGGGGTGAACGCGTGTCCCGGGCATTCGCATGCCCCTGGACCGTCCCGGCGCGGGACCGACCATCGGGACAGCGCGGCCGTTCCTCGGCAGGAATCGTGGGCGACTCCGCCCCTGACGTATCGGCGGGTCACGCAGGGTCCGGCGGGCAGAGTTCGGCGGGTCGGGAGCGCGGGCTCCCAGGAGGGACCGATGGCAAAGCGTCAACCCCCGGGAAGGCACACGTACTCCCCTTCCGAGGTGGCAGCGATCGCGAGGATCACCAAGAACACCCTCCTCGACTGGGAGCGTGAGGGGAAGATCGACCCCGTCCACCGCGACCACAACAACCACCGGGTCTACAGCCCCGAGCAGGTCTCCAGCATCGTGAGGCTGGCCGGTATCTGTCCCCGCCGACGCATCGCGGTCGTGAACCAGAAGGGAGGCGTGGGCAAGACGACCACGACCTTCAATCTGGGCGCCTGTCTGGCCCACGCGGGCATGCGCGTTCTCCTGATCGACCTCGACGCCCAGGCCAATCTCACCATCTCCTTCGGCTTCAACCCCGACGAGATCGAGAAGACGAGCCACGACCTGCTCGTCGACGAGGAGACGCCGCTCGACCAGGTCATCGTTCCGACGGACTTCCCCAACCTCCACATCGTCCCCGCGGACATTCGCCTCGCCGGAGCGGACGTCAAGCTTCGCGAGATGATCATGAGGGAGAGGATCCTCGACTCCAAGCTGCTCCCCTTCCACCAGCAGTACAACTTCATCCTCTTCGACTGCCCGCCGAACCTCTCCAGCATCACCATCAACGCCCTCGTGGCCTGCACCGACACCATCGTGCCCGTGGAGACGCAGTTCTACTCCATGAAGGCCATCGACGACCTCACCAGCACCCTGAACCTCATCAAGACCAAGATGAACCACTCCATCCGGACGTGGATCCTGCCCACGAAGATCGATCGCCGGATCAAGGTGCATCAGGGGATCCTGGCCATGCTGGAGAAGAACTTCCGCGGCCGGCTTCTCACCCCCATCGTGACCGACGCCAAGCTCGGCAGCGCCCCCATGATCAAGCAGCCGATCATCTACAGCTTCCCATCGAGCCGCAGCACGACCGACTACCGACGTCTGTGCCAGGAGGTGCTGGAGCATGAGCCACAAGCTGGAGGAGACCTTCGAGACCCTGCTCGGGAGCCCGCGACGGAAAGCGTCGGCTGAGCCCACCGTCGTCGACGAGGCTGCGTCGCTCGTTCCCGAGCCGGAGGACTCCGAGGGAGATGCCGTCATCGTTTCCGAGGTCGCGCTTGCCTCCCGCACGACAGGCCCCGATCGCGGTCTCGAGAGCAAGGGCGGTGTCGAAATCGAGGCCGATCCAGACAACCAGGAGATGACCGAGGCCGAGGGCCTGCGTCCCCCGGCCCACTCCATTCCTTGCACCGGAGGCACCGAGATCAGCGTCGAGGTCGAGCCCGCTCGGGCTGGAGCCGCGCCCGACCTCGAGCGAGTGGAAATCCCCTGCGACGAGACCTCGCCCGGCTGGGAAGACGCCGGGGCCCGGTTGGTCCTTCCCCGACGGGGGGCTTCCACCGTCGAGGAGGAGGACGAAGACGGCACGATCCTCGAGGCCGACCTCGGGCGCCGGGTGGTGACGACGAGCAAGGGCTCCTATCTCGTGCCCAACTACGTGAGCGACTACCTGCTCAAGAACCTCTCCCTGGCCGAGCAGTCGGTGTTCAACCGGCTCTACCGGGTCAGCGCCGGGTTCTGGCGAAAGTCTGACCCCCTCACCATCGGGGATCTGGCCGAGAGCTGCGGGCTGAATGCCAAGTTCACCGCCACCGTGATCAAGTCCCTGGTCTCCAAGAAACTGGTGAAGGTCATCTGGGGCAACCCGCTCTCCCGAAAGGTGCGATTCAAGCTGATCCTTCCTCGCGAGGTCGAAAAACGCATCGTGCTCTGCGGGGTCTGCCACGACCTCATCCACGAGGAGGAGGAATGGGAGTACTATCCGATCGCCCGCACCCTCGACGATCGCGTGCAGACCATCGTCGCCCACCTGCGCTGCGTGCCCGGCGAGCCGTTCGACGCCGACGAATAAGAGCCGTACCTTTCCGCGAACCGGTCCGAGGCTCTCAGAGATCGGCGCGCGCCGTGTCCCCTTCGCGCACGACCACCTCCACCGCCTCCAGGTCGAAGAGCCCGCCGAGGTCCGGCTTCCCTCCCCGGCTCACCACCGACACCAGGTAGGTGCCGGTCGGAACGTGGTCGATCCTGTAGCGCCCTTCGTCATCGGTGGTGGTGGTCTTCTGGAATCCCGTCGCGGACAGGCTGACACGGGCTCCCGCCTCCGGTCCTCCGTCGCTCCCGGTGACGGTGCCGGCCACCGAGCCACCGGCCGACAGGTAGACGGGCTCTGCTTCCACCCCCGCCCCGCCCTCGGCGACGGCGATGTCGTCGATGGTGGCCGTGGCATAGCCGTCGTGGTCCACCCGCACGCTGTACTGTCCCGGAGGGAGATGCTCGAAGAGGTAGGCGCCATCCTCGCCGGTTTCGACCCGGCGATTCGCCCGCGCCTTCTCGGCAAAGGCGTCGAAGATGACGCTCCCCCCCGTACGCCCCGCCAGGAGGGTGACCCGGGCCCGGGGAACCGGCGCTCCGGTGCCGCGTGCGACCACCACGCCGCGGAGCTCGCTCCCTCCTTCGAGGGAGACCAGGACCTCCGGGGTCAAGGCCCCACGGACAACCGTGAAATCGGCCGATCTCGCGGTGGCGTAACCCTCTGCACGCACGATGACGTGGTAGAGATCCGGCTCGATATCGTCGATGTCGAAGAACCCTTCCTCGCTCTCCACGTCCTGGAAGCGCGAGACTCCCACCAGAGGGCCATCCGCGGATCTCTTGACCGCCACCGAGAAGATGCGCACCGGCTCGCCGGACACGCTGTCGACGACCCGGCCCGACACGGAGCCGTTCCGCGCCATCTCCAGGACGAGCGGCGCTGAGGGTAGAGTGACCAGCGTCCGCTCGGCACGGCTGTACCCGCTCGCGGTGGCGGTGATGTAGTAGGTGTCCCGGGTCAGCCCCCCCAGCTTGAACGTCCCGTCGGCGGCACTTTCGCCCGCTCCGCGCGCCATGACGCGGGCCACCGTGGGTGTGGCATAGATGCGAGCCCCCTCGATGGGGACGAGTGCCCCCCCCGCCTCCACGACCCGCCCCTCGAGCTCGACCCCGGGCTGGAGGACGAGCCGAACGTCGGTCACCACCTGTCCATCGGTGAGGTCCATGGGGTCGGTCGCCGCCTGGGCGAAGCCTTCCTTCCACGCATACACCCGGCGCGAACCCTGGGGAATGCCCTTGAGCGTGAATTCGCCGCGGCCATCGGTCGAGGTCACGTGCTCGTGATCGGCCTGGATGTCGATTCCGTAGAAATGCCCCGCGGTGAGCACGATTCTCGCCCCGGGAATCGGGCCGCCGCCAGGCTCATCCACCACACCCTTGATGGTGACGCCAACCCCGAGCGTGAGGTCGTCGAGCTCGACGACGGTGTCGGTACGGACGAGAATCCGGCCTTCGTAGCTCGTGGGGGAATAGGACGGGTGACGGGCCGTGAGGACGAATCGCGCCCCCGGGGCCACATCAGAAAGTCGGTAGCGCCCGCTTGCGTCGGTGACGGCCGTGGTTCCCACACCCTCATCGAGGAGCGGCTCTTCGTCGAGCTCCCCCCTCCACCGCCCTCCGACACGGGTGCGCAGCTCGAGGGACGCTCCTTCCACGGGGCTCCCCTTCGGATCGATGACGCGGCCGACCACCGCGCTTCCACCGCCGAAGTCGTCCTCGAGGGGCCGCACCACGGGGGCGGAGACCCGATCGGGTCGGGGAAGTCGCCGCTCGGACCTCGGCCTGGGAGGTGCGGGCGTCTTCCCATCGTCCGAGACTTCCCGGACGGTGGACGCCTTCTTTCCCTCGTCGGAGGTGGGGTTGTTCCTGCTTCCGGACCCGGGCCCTGCCTCTTCCTGGGAAAGGGTGAAGACGAGCACGAGGAAGAGCAAGGCCAGCCCCCCGACCAGGGCGAGAACGGCAAAGACACGCGACTCGAGCTTGGACATGGGTGCAGGCGCCCTCTCCGGTGACAGGAACTCGCTCTGGACGATACCATGGTCCCGGCCCGGAGGCGCGGGGCCGAAAAGAGCCCGGTTCCCGGGGGCAAAAAAGGCGCTTTACCGATCCCGGTCAGTGGCGTAAGATTAAACCGGGCAAAAAGTTGCGGCCCAATTCCCATTCTCGGGCCGCAGGTAAAAAGAACGGAGGTCGAGACCGTGGGGGTGATTTACGGTCCCGCCGGGGCTCCCATCCGGAGCGCGTGCGGCAAGAAGGGAAGCAATTCGTGGCGTCGAGGGTGTCTGCTCGCGCCCGTTCTCACCGCTCTCCTGCTGGCGTCCCCCCGTCCCGGGCGAGCCGCCGAACCCGAGCTCGCGGCCCGCGACACGGCCGAAGCCCCTCCCGTCCTCCTTCTCGAGGCGGCGCGCCAGCGGCGTCGCTCCGACCTCGTGGGGGCCCAGCGCGACCTCCTCCAGGCCCTCGAGAGATGGCCGGGAGAACCCGCGATTCTCAAGGAGCTGGGAGATCTGCTCCTCGACCGCTGCCTGGCCCGGGACGGAACCCATTGCTTCGAGGAGGCATTGCGTCGGGATCCCGACGATCTGGACGCCCTCCGCGGACTGGCCCGCGCCCAGTTGCGCAGCCGGGACTTCACTCGCGCCAGGAGCCTTCTCGACATGGGCCTCGCTCGCTGGCCCGCGGATCCGGAGCTGCTGGCCACCCGGGCCAAGATCCTCGTCCATGAGCGAAGCTACGACGAAGCCTTGCGGCTCCTGGATCGGGCCCGGCCCGCGGATCATTCCCAGGTGCACTCTGCACGCGCCACCATCCTCTTTCGCAAGGGCGACATGGAAGGGTCGCGCGAGGAGCTCCTGGAGACCTTGCGGCTCGAGCCCGACAACGTCTTCGCCCATCACCGACTCGGCACGGGATCGAGCGTTCTCACTCCGCCCCTGCCCCCCGGCTCCCGGGCGCGGCTCGATTCCCTGATCGGTGAGGCCGGGCGTCTCCTCGAAGCCGGTCGGTACGAGGAGACCCGGGATCTCCTTCTCGCCTCGATTCCCGAGTTCGAGCTCCAGCACAAGGTCCACCACCTCCTGGCTCTCGCCCTCACCGAGATCGACTTCTCCCGCCACGCGCTGTCGTCGCTCCCGGAGTTCCGGTCCCTTTTTGCATCGCTGCCCGATCCCCCGGTGCCGGACGTCGACGGGATCATCGTGAACTTCCCCTCGCTCTCCGGCGAGGAGCAGAAGGCCGTTCGTCTGGCCCTGGCCCCCCTGCAGAGGTTCCTCCCCGCCTTGAAGCGGGCCGGAGCCACCCACGAAATCCTGGCCCTCACCACGGATATCGTGGACCTGCCGCAGTTTCGCCACCTCCACGACCGGACCACATTCGACCGGCGTTACTATGCCCACGTGCGAGGTCTGGGCGGTCTCCACGCCGCCACGGGTCGGGAGTACCTCCACGAGTCGAGCGACTTCCGGTACAACACGCTGGCTCACGAGTTCGCCCACCAGGTTCATCTCCATGCCCTCGACGGGGAGGCCCGGGAGGAGCTCGATGCCCTGTACGCCGATGCCCTTCGGGGAGAGCGCGCCCTGGACTACTATGCGCGCTCCGACGTGGCCGAGTACTTCGCCCAGGGCTACGAAGCCTACGTCTCGCCGTTCAAGCGGCCTTGCCTCTCCGCCACGGCCGGCCACACGCGGGACGAGCTTCGAGCCAAGGACCCGGCCCTTTACGGGTTCATCGTCCGATTGACCGGGGGCTCGGGCGCCATCGCCCCACCGGGATCCAGGGCCGGGGGTCTCCTCGATTCCATCCGCACCTGGCTCGACAAGGACCCGTCTCCCCGGGCTTCCCGGGACTCCGTCGCCGCCGGCGACTGACCGAGCGCAGGCTCCCCTGGCCGTTGTAGACTGCCTCCGTCACGGAAGCGCGCCTCCAGTCCCTCCGCCCCCGGGCAGCGTCAAGTTCCTCCCCCGGAAGGGCGAAGAGAAAACCGGAAGACCGGGCGAGGAGGCGTCGTCCTACTGGGCGACGCTGTCTTCTCTCTTTCCCCGGGAGCCGTCGACGAGGACCAGGCCTTGACCCCGACTTCTTGCCAACCCGAGTCCCCGAGAAAGCCCCGACACCGGGCAACCGACGTCCGGGCCTCCCGGCAGGAATCCGGCATTGCCCTCATCACGGTCCTCATGGTGTTGACCCTGTCCATGGTGCTCATCTTCCAGCTCGCCTACTCGAGCAAGCTCGAGCTGAGGATGGCCAAGAACAGCCGCGACGAGGATCGCATCTACTACGCGCTGCGAGGTGCCGTCCTCAAGGCCGAGGCAATTCTGCGCAATGACGCCACCCGGACCCAGGGCGGGAGTGTCGACTCCCTCCAGGAAGAGTGGGCGGCGGGCCCCCTCACCGAGTCCTTCGGCGAGGTCCAGGTCGACATCCGGATCGAGGACGAGGAGAGGCGCTTCAACCTGCTCCACCTCACGGCCCTGGGCAGCAAGGCCAAGGAGAAGGAATTCATCAAGAAGGCGCGGGAGACCCTCGAGTCGATCCTGGTGGACTTCCGGTCCGGAACGGACGGTGAGATCTCGGCCTCGGTGGCACGCGAGCTCGTCCGCAAGATGGAGGCCTGGGTCAACCGTGGCGCTCGCGACCGGATTCCCCCCGCCCCCACCGAGAGCGGCAACAAGATGCTGACCCTCGACGAGCTCCTGCTCCTGGAAGATGACGAGATCAGTCCCTACCTGCTCTATGACCAGTGGGACGCCGAGTCCGAGGTCTTGATCCCGGGTCTGAGCCGCTACGTGACCCTGTGGTCGAACGGTCTGGTGAACATCAATACTGCCGATCTCGTGGTCCTCAGAGGCCTTCTCAGCGAACGCAACCGCGAGCACGCCGAGGCCATCATCGAGTACCGTGGAGACCTCGAAGAGGGAGTCACCGACGCCAGGCGTGTGGACAAGGACCGGGCCGAGGACGAAGCCAACACCGGCATCTTCGAGCAGGTTCAGGACCTCACCGGGAACAATGTGATTCCCGCCGACGCCTTCGCCGAGATCGAGAACCTGGTGGACGTGTCGAGCCAGGTCTTCTCGGTGTGGGTCACCGCCAAGCAGGGCAAGATCAGGAAGTGCGTCCGCGTGCTTTTCCGTCGCGAGGGCTCCAAGCTCTTCACCATTCTCTGGGAGGAGCGGCCCGACCTGCGCATTCCCGACGAGGGACCGTATGCCGAGGAGGAGGACCAGGAGAAGAGTTTCTTCGGCCTCACCTCGCCCCTTCCCTTCCCCTCTCGTTGACTCCCGCCGGCCTCGGGGATAAACACTAGACACTCTCTTTTCCCGCCCGCGTGGTCGAGACGGAGCCCTTCCGTGGCCAAGGATCTGAGCAAGCTCCGAGAGGAGATCGACTCCCTCGACCACCGCATCGTGGATCTGCTGAACAAGCGGGCCCGTCGCGCCGCCGACATCGGCAAGCTCAAGAAGAAGGACGGGGCCCCCATCTACGTCCCGCAAAGGGAGAAGGCGGTCCTCGACCGCGTGGTCTCCCACAATGCCGGGCCCCTCTCCAACGACTGCATCCGATCGGTCTACCGGGAGCTCATGTCCGGCTCGCTGTCCCTCGAGAAGGGCCTCCGCATCGCGTTTCTCGGTCCACCCGGGACCTTCAGCCACCTCGCGGCGAGGAGCAAGTTCGGCGACCAGGTGACCTACCGACCGGCCCGGGATGTCGATGAAATCTTCGAGGCCGTGGCCCGGGAACAGGCCGACCACGGCGTCGTGCCCTGCGAGAACACGCTCGGGAGCGGCATTTCTCTGCCCGTCGAGCTCTTTCTCCGGAGCGAGGTGAAGATCTGTGCCGAGCTCTACCAGACCACGCACCTCGACCTCCTGACCGCGGTGGAGCTGGAGGAGATCGCCACCATCTACTCCCATCCCCATGCCTTCCGCCTCTGTGCCCGCTGGCTCCGGACCCACTTTCCCCGGGCCGATCTGGTGGAGGTGAGGAGCACCGCTTAGGGGGCTCAGCGGGCGGCCAAGAGCCCCGCCTCGGCGGCCATCGCCCATGCGGGAGCGGCCAGAAAGTACCGACTCAAAAGGATTTGCAAACGCATCGAGGACGACCCCGAGAACCAGACCCGGTTCTTCGTCCTCGCCCGATCGTTCGGCGAGGCCACCGGGAACGACCGGACTTCGCTCGTGGTCTCGGTTCGGGATCGGGTCGGGGCTCTCCTCCCCTTCCTGGCGGTGTTCGAGGAGGAAGGCATCACCCTGACCAAGATCGAGTCCCGCATGCTAACCTCTCGGGCTCGCGAGGTCCTCTTCTACATCGACCTGAGAGGACACGTGAGCGACTCCCGCCTGAGGAGGGCCCTGGAGCGGCTGGAAGGCACCACCAAGGTGCTCCGCGTCCTCGGCTCCTATCCGGCACAAGGCTGACGAGCCTGGATCGATGCGCAAGCCCTGGATCGGCGGTAACTGGAAGATGCACAAGGGCGTCTCCGAGGCCCGGAACACCGCGAAGGCCCTCGTGGGGCTCCTCGCGTCCGGCCCCCGCGACGTCGATGTGGTCCTCTTTCCGTCCTTCCCCTTGCTGGCCACGGTCAGCGAGGCGGTGCGCGGCTCGAACGTGGCGGTGGGTGGCCAGACGGTCTCCGAGTACGCGTCCGGGGCGTATACGGGCGAGGTCTCGGGAGGTCAGCTCACGAGCCTTGGCTGCACGACCGTTCTCATCGGCCATTCCGAGAGACGACACGTCTTCCTGGAGACCGATGCCGTCATCCGCAAGAAGCTCGATCGCGCCCTTCTCTGCGGGCTCGAGGTCGTGCTCTGCGTCGGTGAGAAGCTCGAGGAGCGCGAGGCGGGGGCCACCGAGAAGGTGGTGGGCCGCATGGTCCGCGCCGGTCTCGAGGGCATCGACGCTCAGGTGCTCGACCGGGTTTCCATCGCCTACGAGCCGGTATGGGCCATCGGCACGGGCAAGGTGGCCACGCCCGAGCAGGCGGGGGAGGTTCACTCGTTCATACGCCATCTCTTCGGCGATCTCTTCGGCAAGGAGAGGGCAGCTAGACTCAGGATTCACTATGGTGGAAGCGTGAAAGCGGACAACGTCGCCTCCCTTCTCGCAGAGGAGGAGATCGACGGTGCTCTCGTGGGTGGAGCGAGCCTCGAGGCCGAGCCCTTCTTCGAGCTCGTCCGGAACGCCGCGACGGCAAGCAACTAGGGGCCGGCAGCAGGGGCCCCCCAGGTCAGGGAACGAACATGCTCATCGACGTCTTCTCGTTCATCCTCCACATTCTCTTCGTGCTCTCGAGCCTCGTCCTCATCCTGGTCATCCTCCTCCAGGAGGGATCGGGCGGTGGGCTGGCCGGAGCCTTCGGTGGCGCCGGCAGCGAGGCCTTCGGCGTGAAGGCGGGCGGGATCAACAAGTTCACGGCCGCGCTCGCCTCGATCTTCATCGTGAGCGCCATCCTCATCGGCTCGATCCGGGGCTGCGACGATTCCCTGGTGACCAGCATTCCGGGACAAGAAGCCACCATTCCCGTCACGGATGCCCCCAAGGACACCGGAGCGCCCCCGGACGGGGGAGCAACGGATGGAAACACCGCCCCCACCAAAGGCACTACCGGGGGCGAAGGTGGTGGCGAGACACTGCCCCCGACCGACCAGAACGGCAGCTGAGCGGCCTCCCATGTCCCCTTCCAGCATGACCGGATTCGGAGCCGACACCCGGACCCGGAAGGGGCTCGCCATCACCGCCGAGGTCCGGTCCATCAACAACCGGTATCTCAAGGTCACGACCAAGCTTCCCACCTCCCTCTCCGGTCGCGACGCCGAGATCGAGGAGCTCGTCCGGGAGGCACTGGGTCGCGGGTCGGTGGAGGTCCGGCTACGCATCGATCGCGTCCGGGGCGGGCTCGAGGCGCGCATCGACGAGAAGGCGGCGGCGGCCTACCACCGGGCGGCTCGCCGGCTGTCGAAGGCCCTGGCAGGATCCGATCTCCCCTCCATCGCCGACATCCTGGCCCTCCCCGGGGTGCTGGTTCAGGGCGCCGAAGAGGATGTCTCCGACGAGGACTGGAAGCTCTGCAAGGAGACGGTCCGGTCGGCCCTGAAGCGGAACGTGGCCTCCCGGGCCACCGAGGGCAAGCGGCTCGGCCGCGAGATCAAGCGTCATCACCGGGTGATCGCGACCCTCGTCACGAAGATTCGCAAGCGGAGCCCGGTGGTGGTCGACTCCTACCGGGCCCGGCTCTCCGAGCGCATCACCAAGGCGCTTTCGGGCCTGGGAGTCACCGTGAGTGATTCCGACTTCCTCCGGGAGATCGCCCTCTTCGCCGATCGCTCCGACGTCACCGAGGAGCTGGATCGTCTCGAGAGCCATCTCGACCGCTTCGCGGCGGTGATCGACGGCGAGGGCGAGGTCGGACGCGAGCTGGACTTCGTCCTCCAGGAGATGTTCCGGGAGATCAACACCGTCGGATCCAAGGCCAACGACGCGGCCATCGCCCACCTCGTGGTCGAGGCCAAGGTGGCGGTGGAACGCATCCGGGAGCAGGTGCAGAACCTGGCCTGACCTCGGACCGCATGCGGGAGCAAGAGACGTGGGAGACGGGCCGAAGAAGGATCGAAGCGCGGCGACACCCCTCGAGACCCGAGGAAGGCTCATCGTGCTCTCCGGCCCCTCCGGCGCCGGAAAATCGAGCATCCTCCATCGTCTCACCGCGCGACCCGGCTTCCGTCCCTCCATCTCGGCCACCACCCGACCCCGAAGAAAGGGCGAGCGCGACGGCGTCGACTACACGTTCGTCGATCGCGAGAGCTTCGAGAGGCTCGTCGCCGAGGGGCAGTTCATCGAGCACGCGCTCGTTCACGGCAACCACTACGGAACCCTGGTGAGCCACGTCCGGGACATCCTCGACGAGGGCGCGGTGTGCGTCCTCGACATCGATGTCCAGGGGGCCCGTGCCCTCCGTGACCAGGGGCTCGACTCGGTCTTCGTCTTCGTGGCGCCTCCGTCTCTCGAGGAGCTGGAGCGTCGCCTGCGGACCCGCGGCACCGACGACGAGGCGGCCATCGCCCGGCGCCTCGTGCGCGCCCGGGAGGAGCTCGAGGAGAAGGGCATGTATGATCTCTGCGTGGAGAACGACGTTCTCGACCGTGCGGTGGACGAGGTCGTGGACTACCTCGAAGAACGAGGCGTGACTCCCCACCCCGGGAAGGACCGCCCATGACGGCCCGCAGCCGGAACAACGACGATCGCCACGTCGTGCTCGGGGTCACGGGGAGCATCGCCGCCTTCAAGGCGGCCCAGCTCCTCTCGGATCTGCGCAAGGACGGCCACCGCGTCATCACCATCCTCACCGCGTGCGCCCGAAAATTCGTGGGCGAGGTGACGTTCGAGGCCCTCGGAAATGCGCCGGTGCTCACGTCTCTCTTCGACTTCGCCCAGACCCATGCCCCCGAGCACGTGGACGTGGCCAGGGAGGCGCGGCTCATCGTGGTCGCTCCCGCCACTGCGAACTTCCTGGGCAAGGTGGCGGGTGGCATCGCCGACGATCTCCTCACCAGCACGGTGATGGCGGCCCGCAGCCCGGTGCTCCTCTGCCCCGCCATGAATGACCGCATGTGGAGCAACCCCATCGTGCAGGAGAACGTCAAGAAGCTCCGCAAGCACGGCTACCACTTCTGCGGGCCGGTCGAGGGATGGCTCGCCGATGGCTACGAGGGAATGGGACGGATGGCGGAGGTGGACGAGATCCGCAAGGCGATCGGCAAGCTGCTGAAGGGGTAGACGCCTGCCGACTCCTCCCGGGCAATTCCGTCGCCGTCGCCGCGTCCGATTCCGTAACCGTCCCCGTCGCCGACTCCGAATCCGTCACCGCCCGCGTCACCGGGGCCGGCGTGTGGGGAGCGCGCTCACGGCGAGGAGGTTCGCTGCGACTTGCCGCGCAGCCACGGCATGGGTTCTCGCTGCGTGGCTCGTGGCGATCTGCACGAGTCATGTCGCTGCGAACCTCTCGCCGTGAGCGCGCCGCCAGCGGGATCGGGCAAGACTTCGATGCGATGGGCGCAGACGGATTCGTCTTCCCCCTGACCCCGTCTTCTCCTGTCCTCCCGTGCCCGCGACCGTGCCCGTGACCCTTGGCCCGCGTTGCCGAACACAAAGAGCGTGGAGCTGTCCCACCATCGCCAAGGGGGTGCTTTCCCTGACCCGTGGCCCCCGTGGCTGGCGAGAGCGACGTGGTCCTGCCTCATCACCGCGGCATTGCTCTTCCCCTGACCCCTCCTTCTTCCGGAGAGCCGCGCCGTGGGCGGGGGGCCCGTTGCGACACAGAGGAGGCCAGGAGGGAAGAGGGAGCTCACAGAGGAAGAAGTGCAGCGCCGGCCGAAGCGGCCGCCGCTGCGAACTGAGAGGGCGAGGGAGCCGTCCCCGACTTTCGTCTCCGATTCCGTAACCGTCGCCGCAACCGAATCCGCCACCGCCCGCGTCACCGGGGCCGGCGCGTGGGGAGCGCGCCGCCAGCGGGATCGGGCCGAAAAAGGGTCCTGTCCCCTTTTCCCCGCGCCTCGCCTACGGGAAGGAGCGTCGCGGAGCCAGGCTGCCCCCGCCGCGGAAGCGGGGCCAGGGGAAGAGGCGGGCACGGCTCCCCTCTTCTCACCCTCTCTGTTCGCGGCGGCGGCCGCTTCGGCCGGCGCCGCACTCTTCCTCTGTGGTCTCCTCTTCCCTCCGGTCCTCTGTGTCGAGACGGGCCCCTGCCCACGAAGCGGCTCTCCGGAAGAAGGTCCCGACCGCCGAAAAAGGGTCCTGTCCCCTTTTCCCCGCGCCGCTACTCTCCCGGCGGATGGACAAGCACGCGAGCCTTCCGCCGAGGGAGCACCCAGCGCCAGTTCGCCGGCTCGCCGGGGACCCGGCAGGCCGGAGAAAGCACCGGTGCCCGCACCGGCCGCTCACAGCCAGCAAGAGCATCCTCGGGCCCGAGGCACAGCGAATCGCCTGGGTAGCTCCTCGTCCACGGCTTCTCCCCGATCCGTTCTCGCTCCTCCGGCGTGAGGGAGTCCCCGAGCTCGCGCAAGGCGAGCAGGAGGCGATGGGCAAACCAGCCGTTCTGCAGGTCACGCACCTGTTCGAGGCGGACCCGGAGGTCACCCGCAAGCTCCGTCGCCTCCAGCTCCACGCACCGGTCGAGGGCCCAGTTTCTGCCCTGCCCCCTCATCAGCCCGGCGAAACAGCGGACGCGGCGAAAGATCACGTCGAGGAGGAGTCGCCGGGACGCCCGGCTCTCGGGATACCGTGCGACCTGCAGAGCCACATCGAGCCGCTCGCAGGCAAGCCGGGCGTTCACCCCGATTGGCGTCCCTTCCCTCCTGACGGCCACCCTCTCGAGGATCGTGCGGGACCGCTGGAGATCACTTGCATCCTCCAGGGAATGGACGCAATCCATGATCGTATGCAGGCGACTTGACGCGGTACCCGGTCTCGTGACCTCTTCCAGAGCCACGTCGACGGCCTCGCCACCGATGCGGAGGAGCGCGATGGACGCAGCCTCGTGGTCACGCTTCCAGCTCGGATCGGCGAGCAGTCTCTCGAGGATGCGGATCGCCTCGCGCTCTTCCGGCGAGGCGAGAAGCCCCAGCGACGCGATGGCCCACGCGTAGCCGCCATGCTCGCTCCCATCGACTGGTCCCTCCCGGTCGAGCCGTCGCTCGAGACCGCGAACGAGAATCGGGATGGCCTCGGTCCCCGCCTCCAGGGTCACACAGCCAACACGGCAAGCGTGCTTGCGCATCTTGCACGAGGAAGCCGACGCACGCGCTGCCATCCGCAGGACGCGAGCCAGCCGGGGAGCGGGCTCGGTGGGAAAGACGGGAGAGCAGAGGACGAGCGTCAGGACCACGAGCGCCAGAGCTACATCGATGGCTCGGTTCCTCGTTCCCGCCATCCCGCTCATCTCACCCTCAACACGATCGCGTTGGTGATGCTCGCAGGAACACCGGCCTTCGATCCTGGATCGAAGATGATCCCCTGGACGGTAAACGACACTTCGCGCCCCAATCCCTGCTCCCGGGTCACGACATCGGTGGGCGCGGGACGAGAAGGACAGGTGGCGACGCCGAGGGCCGGGTGCGCGTTGTTCCACACGACATCGGCTCTGCCTCCGGTCAGAGGAGTCGGCATCGAGGTGTAGCCCAGGCCGAAGGGAGCCAGGGTCACGTCGTCGGGTCCCGGCTCGCCCTCCCAGGCATAGAGCGCGAAGGGGGCGTCCTGGACCGCGGGCACCGCCGGCGGTCGCTCCATGCGGAGCATGAAGGGATCCGTGCGATCGAGGTCGACGACTCTCTCCAGACCCACCCCTGTCGAGTCGTTGACCAAGAGGACATCCGTGACCTCTCCAACCCCGGCGTTCACGCCACCCGCACGGCAGCGGATCGGGAGGAGAGCCCCGTAGCTGGCGAGATAGACGCGGCCCAGGTAATTGCCCGGGCGGTAGGCACCCGCACCGATGAGAAAGCCGGGGATACCATCGGCATTGACGTCTCCGGCATGGCTCAGGCGACCTCCGAACCCCGTGTACGATTCGATCTCCCCTCTCCAGCACCACAGAATCTCACCCGTCCCACCGGCCACCAGGAGAACCTTGCCGCGCGCCCCTTCGGCGACCAGGTTGAAAGCGCCGATCAGAAGGTCGCTCCGCCCGTCCTCGTTCACATCGCCGGGAGAGGACACCGGACCGAGACAGTTGCCCGACTCGGCAAGAGACCAGAGGACAAGACCCGTTGCCCCGGAGTAGACCCGGACTTCTCCCACATGGGAATAGGGATTGCAGCATTCCACCGCAACGTCGCACACTCCATCGCCATCGAAGTCACCGGCACCGGCCACACTCCTGCCGAAGATATCATGCCGGTTCTCACCCTCCTGACTCCAGAGGAGCTCGCCGGTCGCCGGCGAGTACAGTTCCACCCTCGTGGTGACCACTCCCGGTCGACGACCGAGAAGCAGGTCGGAGAGTCCATCCCCATCGACATCCCCGGCATTGGCCATGGCGATGGTACGACCTGGCCACCTTCGAATCTCCTCACCTGTGCGCCCTGAGAGCAGAAGCGTCTCCGTGCCGGCGCCGGAAACCACGATCTCGCCGTGGCCGTCGCCATCGACATCGTCAAGAACCGCCAGGGCATCACTGGCGCTCATGGATCGTGTCCAGATCACCTCCCCCGAGTCCCCACGAACCGCCTGGATGCTGCGCCCCGAACCGATGATCGCGTCCGCGAGACCATCGCCATCCAGGTCCAGCCCCCCACCAAGCGTCTCTCCAATACCATCGCCAGGACCGCCTTCCTTCATCCAGAGGAGCTCGTGGGTTGCCCCCGAGTACACGCATGCAAACCCGTTATGGTTGTGCCCTCCTCCGGCGAGCAGGTCGTCGTACCCGTCACCGTCGACATCCCCGGCCAACGTCATGGGGGAGCCAAAGAACATGCCTGGCGTCGGGCCATCCCAGAAGTTGAGACAGTCAGGTGGTCGTCCCACGACGTGGACACGCCCGCCCCGGAGTACCCCCTCCCCCGGCGCCCCCACCACCACCTCCGCCATCCCGTCCCGGTTGATGTCTGCCCCCCCGGCGATGGCTGCCCCGAAGCGCGCACCCTCCTCGTCTCCCTGACCGGTCCAGATCGGATTCCCCGTCCTGCCCGAAAGCACTGCGGCCGATCCGGCTTCCGCCGCGATGCCTCGCCTCCCCGGGGAGCCCACCGCGAAGTCCTCGTATCCGTCGAGATCCAGGTCTCCTGCCGGCGCCACCGAGTAGCCGGCCTCGTTCCCCCGGGCACTGCCCACGACCGACCGCAGAAGAGCTCCCGTCCTCCCGGAGTAGAGCCGGGCCTCCCCCGTGCTCGGGCCGGTGAGCCTCCCGTAACCCGGGCCGCCCACGAGGATGTCATCGGCTCCGTCGCCATCGATATCGCCCGCAATCGCCACCGACCAGCCGAAGCGTCCCTCGCGCCACGTTCCGACAAGGCTCCTCAGTCTCCCGCCCGTCTTGCCCGAGAAAACCTCGGCTTTCCCGACCGGATCTCCCCCGGCGTCCCTCCAGTAGGGAGAGCCGATCACCACATCGGCCCTGCCGTCTCGATCCACGTCGCCCGATGCGGAGATCGACCAGCCGAACGACTCTCCTGCTTGCTCCCCCCTCAAGGCCCCGAGACGACTTCCGGTCCGTCCGGAGTAGAAGGTGACTCTTCCGGCCCGGGCTCCGGCTGCACTCCCCTGCCCTGGCGCGCCGACCGCCACATCCACGACGCCGTCCCCATTTGCATCGCCGACCGTGGCGATACCATGCCCGAAGTGAGCAGAGGGTGCCTCCCCATCCCAGAACCGGAGGAGCGCTCCCGAGCCTCCCGAGAAGAGGTAGACCCGGCCCGCATCCTCACCACCCGGCCCGTCATGGAACGGGGCGCCGATCAGGGCGTCGTCGAACCCGTCGCCGTCCACATCCTTCGCGATCGCGACCGAGAAGCCGAACTGGTCCCCGTCGACCTCGCCCACCCACACCTGGATGGAGACCGCCAGGCGGCTGCCGCGAGCCTGGACCCTTCCCCGGTCACTCCCCCGTTCGGGCTGCGCCACGAGGATGTCACCGAAGCCATCCCCATCGAGATCCCCGCCCAGGGCCAGCGCCTTTCCCTGCGCACCGGTCTGCAGATCTTCGATCGTCCAGAAGACGCGCTGGGCCCGGGCATTCGCAGTGGGGAGCAGGATGGCCCCGACGAGGACAAGGAGGACCCGTGCTCTCCTCGGCATCGCACCTCCTTCTGGGCAGTTCACGCGGCTCATCCTCCCTCCCGAACCCTCACCACCACCCCGTTGGTCACCGTCACCTCCGGATCCGCACCCGCCTCCCCCTCCATCAACCCCTGGAGCGTGAACGTCGCCTCGCGGCCCAGGCCGCCGGGAAGCGTCACCAGATCCGCCGGCGCCGGGGAGGAGCCGTACCCGGGCACTCCCAACCGGGGGAAGAAGCCCAGGTTGTTCCAGATCACGAGAGGTTGTGGCGCCAACCCGGTGATCGGGGTCGGGAATGCGATCGCACCGGCGTCATGGGGCAGATCCTCGATCGTGTCAAGCCGAGGGAAGCCCTTCCAGCCATAGAGGGCGAAACGGCGCATGCCGGTGGCGCCGGGAGGAGTGTCGACGTTCAGGGTCAGGGGATCGGTGGGCCCCACGTCGACTCTCCGGCCGTAACCCTCGCCCGGGCTCCCGTTGACGAACACGACATCGGCCGGGTCGCCCGTATCGTCGAGGGTCGTTCCCTCGAGGACGGTGTAGAGCCTGGCGCTCCGGCTCAGCTCGACGGCGAGGGTCGTGCCGTCGAGCAGGCAAACGAGGTCCTCGGCACCGTCGGCATCGAAGTCGCCGGCAAGGAGGGGCCGGGCGCCACCGATCCCGGACAGGGAGCAACCTCCGTCAAGGGCCACCTTCAGTCCGTTGTTCGAGTACAGCGCGAAATCTCTACGGGGAATCCCCCTCAGATTCGCGGCAAGGACCGTGGTCGGGTGAGGGTGGCGGCCGGTGAAGCACGTGGATCCGAGGGTGAAGGTACCATCGTTTCGCCCTCTCAATCTCCAGAGGTACTCGTAGCGTATGCCGCTGTACCCTCCGGCAGCGACGAGATCCAGGTCACCGTCTGCATCCGTGTCACCCACGGCGATGGACTCGACACCGTAGATGGAGGTCCTGAGACTATCCCAGGAGAAAACGAGTTGATTCTGCATGCGCACGAAGACCATCACCGCCAGACCATCGAATCGGCCATCGACCGCCACCGCAAGGTCCTCGGACCCATCTCCGTCGAAGTCCCCGAGGACGAGATCCAGCACCTCATGCCCGATCTGGTAGTGCTTCGGTCGCCTGAACCCTCCTCTCCCGTCCCCCCGGTAGAAGCTCACGGAGCTGACTCCCGAGTACCGCAGAGCCAGATCGCAACGTCCATCACCATCCACGTCCGACACCGCGATGCCGGCCGCCGGGAATAGCAAGGGGATCGTGGCCCCCTCGGCGAAGATCCCGCCCCCGAGGTTGAGAAACGTGGTGAGGACGAGGTCCTCGCCGCTCGCCACCACCAGATCGGCCAGACCATCCTCGTCCGCATCGAGAACCGCCATGGCGGTGGGCGAGGCCACAGCTCCCACCTCGAACGCCTCCACGAGATCGCCCTCTCCGTTGCCGAGGGCGACATGGACGGTTCCGCGGAGCGTCTCGGCGTAGGCCACATCCAGGTTCCCGTCGCCGTCGAGATCGGCGGCGTCCTCGGGGGTCACGATCGACTCCACGGGCACTCCTTGCCCGGCGTCGAAGCGGAAGATGAACTGGGCAGAGGAAGGTCGGCCCACGAGGATGGCCACCACGGCGAGGAGCAAGCAGCAGTATCTCCGCATCCCGGCCTCCATTTGCAACATTGGCCTACTCCACCGTCACCACCAGGGCATTCGTCACCGCCGCTCGCCCGTTCTCCGCCCCCACGTCGGCCATGATCCCCTGGAGGGCAAACTCCACCCCACTCCTCACACCGCGCGGGAAGGTCAGGCTCACCGGAGCCGGGCCGGTCGCCAGGAGCGGCGTGCCCAGGAGCTGCTGCGCCCGGGGATGGGGAATGTTGTTGATGAGCGTGACCACGGCCGGGGCGCTCCCGACGAGCGGAATCTCGAACACCAATGTGCCCAGGCGCAGCGGCAGCGGCGCGAGCACGAGATCGTTCTCGGGAAGGACCGCGGCATAGAGCACGAACGGCGCCGGCGCGGGTCCTGCCGGCGGCGCAGCCACGTCGAGCCGGACGGGGGTACGTGCAGAGAGCGTGAGCCTCCGCGAGATGTCCCCCACGCTTCCGTCGAGGAAGACGACGTCCGTGATGAAGCCCGCGGTGGCGTTCACGTCGCCGTAGCGTGCCTCCTGCGTGGGATCGGCTGCCTCGTCGGCTCCGATGTCGGGCATGCGCCCTCCGCCCGTCAAATCCACGTCGCGGGGCTCGAGGTCGGGATCGTGTCCGTGGGGCTGCACGAGGTCGCGGGTCCCCACGTCAACGAGAGGGGACGACGGCTGGATATGGAGATCGCGCCCCGGCTGATCCAGGAACAGAGGATCCACCGACACGTTGCCGTTGACACCGGCGAAGTCTCCGTCGCCGATGTCGCAGAACGCCACCTCGGCCTGGGTCACGCCCGACAGATCGTCGCCGTTCTCGAAGAAGATGCTGTTGCGAAGGGATGAGGCGAGCGTCCCGGGAGCCGTGGGATCCACGAGGAATCCCGTCTCGTGTCCGACCACGGTGACGTGGCTCGCCACCGGGGTCGAGACCCCGGCACCGGTGACCCGGACTCCGACCGTGTTGTCGTGGAGATACGCGCTGGAGAGGAACGGCGCCGCCTCTCCACCCGCCTCGCTCTCGACCTGGACACCGGTGACACAGTCGCTGACTGCCACCCCACGGACCGAGGGGCGGCTGCGGACTCCGTCTCCCGCGGTCACGCGGATGCCGGCGTCGCCGTGCTCGATCGAGAGGCCCTGGAGACGTGTCGACTGCGAGAAACTCTCGCTCCAGGGGAAAAGAACCACATCCGCGGAAGCGGCCACGATGGTTTCCTGCAGCACGGGAGGCGGCTCGGCGATGCCCCCGGACAGGTCGATCGCACCGGCCGGTGCCTGGAAGAGGAGGCGCCCCGGAGCGGCGGCGGATCCGGGGGAAGAGAACCCGAGTCCCGCACCGGCAAGCCCTCCCGAGCCCCCCCTGGCCAGCACCGTCGCGAAGCCCCCCTGGAGCCGGATCGAGCTTCCGCGGACCCGGACCGAGCCTCCCGACCCTCCGCCGGCTCCCCCCGCCCCCACGAACCCCTCGCTCGACGCGCCGGCTCCGCCGTTGCCGCCGTCGCAGAGGATCTGCCCCTCGACGACCACGGATCCATGAGCAAGGAGCAGGAGGATCCCGCCCCCGCCGCCGCCGCCCCCGCCGAGGCTGTCGGTTCCGGACGGGTTGATCCCGGTTCCTCCCGCCCCGCCGCCGGAACCTCCGAAAGGAGGGGTGAGCTGCGGCACTCCATACTGCACCCCTCCAAATCCCGAGGCCACGTTGATCGGCCGGCCCGAGACTCCCGGTCGTGAGTGTCCGGCGCCGCCCCCGCCTCCCGGCCCGTTGGTGGCTCCCGCTCCACCCTGCCCTCCGCCCCTTTGCACCGCTCCGGGAGCGTACACCCACGCGTTGGGAGCGTCCTGGCCGAAAAAGCCTCCGGCGCCGGCCGCCCCACCCGGCACGGGGGATCCGGCGTCGGTCACCCCGTCCGCACCATCCTCTCCGCTCACGTCCAGCGTGCCCTGGATGAGGACGCTTCCGGAGACGATGAGCACGAGGCGCTCCGACCCCACCGCGCGCACCGTCACTCCTGCAGGAATCAACACGGAGGTGAAGCGGTACACCGACTGCTTGCTCGTGTCGAGCAACACGTCCTCGGTGGGCATGAAGGGCCCGGTCCCGTGATCCCCGACGATACGCGTCTGCTCGAACCCGCTCCCGACGATGGAGATCCCCGGGCGCATGACGAGAGGAAAGCGCTCCCCGAGGAAGATGTCGTGCACCCCGGGGGCGACCACGATGGTGTGGCCGGTCCCCGTGGTCGCCTCGAGAGCGCGCGTGATCGTGCGGTAGGGCAGGGCCAGCGTACCCTGGCCTGTCATCCCGTCGCGGCCGCGGATCGAGTCGACGTGGATGTCGCGGGCGAGAAGCGGCGCGTCAAAGGCAAGCAGCAGGAAGGCGACGGCGAGAGAGAGCGCGAGAGTACGTTGCATCCGTTGATCCTCTGGCAGCGATGGCGTGACCTGTGTGTGCGGCACCTCCCTGCAACGAGGGTGCCAGACCGGCGGCCGAGGTCGCATCGTCTCCCCTGGTGACACGTTACGGCGGCTCACCCCTTCTCCCGATGGAGGGGGGCTCGGGAAAGCGTTACCTCATGGTAGCAGTGGCCGGGACGGGGGCGGGTACAGGGGCGGCGACGGGGAGGGTTGCGGGAACGGTGGCGGTTGCGGCGCCGGTTACGGCTACGGAGACGGGGACGGGATCGGAGGCAGCCACGAGACGGTGACGGAACCGGCCGACGCCGCTCGGTCAGTCCTTGCCCGAGGACAGAGCGGCCAGGATCCCGAGCCCGATGTAGGTCAGCCCCGAGAGGCTCCTCCGGAATCGGGCCGCGCGCCGGCTCACCGACAGGTGTCTCCTCACCGTTCCCGCCAGGAGCGCATAGGTCGAATCCGTGACCACGGCGAGGGTCACGAAGAGCCCGCCGAGGAACAGGACCTGACCCAGGACGTTCCCTTTCTCCGGAACCACGAACTGAGGAAGGAATGCCAGGAAGAAGAGCGCCGCCTTGGGATTGAGGAGATTCACCACGAAGCCCTGCAGGAAGAGCCGGCGCAGGGCCCGGGGCTTGATCGTCCTCGACCCGTGATCCTCCGCCCTTGCCAGCAACGTCCGCACCCCCAGGTAGACGAGATACGCCGCCCCCAGGTACCTGATCACGCTGAAGGCGATCGCGCTCTGCACGACCAGCGCCGACAGACCCAGCGCCGCCGCGGTCACGTGCACGACCCCTCCCAGTCCGATCCCCGCCGTCGACACCAGTCCCGCGACCCGCCCCTGCTCGAGGCTCCGGGCAACGATGTAGAGCACCGCCGGACCCGGGACGACGAGGAGAATCAACGCCGCGGTGAGGAACAGAGCCAGTGAGGATGGGTCAGGCACGATCCGCTCCGAGTGTCATGGCGCCCAGTCCTGGCAAGGCACGTTCTCCCATCCTTGGATGTCGCGGCCATTATGGCCCGGAAAGGGCCGGCGCGGCAAGCGGAAGGAGAGCCACGTCGCGGGCAAGGGGGGAAGAGGTGGCCGGGAGGGAAGAGGAGGACGCAGAGGGCGGTGGGCAAGGAGTTCGATTGGACACGAAGGACGCGAAGGAAAGACAAAGGGCACCAAGGAAGAGAGCCGCGACGGCCGGAGCGGCCGCCGCTGCAGAGGGGAGGGGAGGGTGGAAGAGAGGCGTCGCTCCGTGCACCTTCGCCGAGGTGTAAAGAAATGTGCCTGGCACCGTTCTTGCCGCCTTTCTTGCCAGCGCCGCGCAACAAGTGTGCCTCGCCGCGCAACAAGTGTGCCTGGCACCTTTCTTGCCGCTCTGTTCGCGGCGGCGGCCGCTTCGGCCGGCGCCGCACCTCTTCCTCTGTGATCTCCTCTTCCCTCCGTGTCCTCTGTGTCGAAACGGGCCCCTCGCCCACGACGCGGCCGCCCCTACCGCTCACGACGCAGCCAGAGCGGCACCACCAGCACCGTGACCACGAACGCCGAAACCACCGCCAGGGAAGTGGCGAGCATCACCTGCCGGGCACTCACCACCCCCATGAGGGCGAAGACCGCGAATCCTGCCCCGTCGGTGACGGCGGACAGCAGCACCGCCTTTCCCGTCGTGCCCCCGATCCTCTCCTCACCCCGCGCATCGCTCCAGAGCAGGTGCACCACGTAGTCACTGGCGATGCAGAAGAGAAAGACGAGCGGAAAGAGCAAGAACACCGAGAGATAGATCGTCCCCATGCGGAGGAACCCGACCCAGACCGATCCCGTGACCCCGAGAGCGATGAGGAGAGGCACCGTTCTCCGCCAGCCGAGAAAGATCCCGCCGCACAGCCCGAGCAGGAGGAACGACACCAGGGCGAGGATCCGCATCCAGTGGAGGGCGGTATCGATGAAGAGATGCGAGAGGGTCCGGAACCCGAGAAAGGTCGCCCGGGCCCCCGCAGGAAGCTCGGTCTCCCCGAGCGCCCGTTCGAGGGTCCTCCACAGGTCCTCGGCCGCCTCCCGGGACATTCCCTGTGGCGCCGGCAAGACCATCAGCACCGAGAGATCGAGGGAGCTGGCGCAGAAGAGCTTCACCAGAGGCGCCCAGGCCGGATCCCCGTGGAGACTCTCCAGCTGTGCGGCGATCAAGCCTCTCTCGCGGGGCGCCATCTTCGTGAGATCTCCCCCCGCCTGCAGATAACGCGGAACGGCGAGGGCGGGCCCCGCGGCGAGGATCTCCTTTGCTCCCAGGACGAGATCGGTCCACAGGACCTTGGTCCCCGCGCCGAGGAAATCCGCCCTCTGGAGCCGGCGCGCCAGGCCACGGGTGGCCTCGAGGAGCGCGGGATCGGTGACATCGCCCTCGAGGATGACGAACTCGGGAAACGCCGCCCCCACGCCATCACGAATGCGCTGCACGGCGCGATTGACGGGATCGCCTTCGGGGAAGTTGCCCTGGAGGACGTCGAGCTGGTAGAGGGCCCTCGTCGTGCCGACAAGAGGGAACACGGCGAAGGCGAGGAGGACCAGAAGAGTGGCCCACCACCCCCATCGACCCCGCCCCGCAAGCAAGCGCTCCATGAGGACCGACCTCCGGTACGGTGGAAACGCCGGCGCCATCCGTCCCCCCCGCCCCGCGAGAGCCGCCGGTACGAGCAACACGAGAACGAGAGAGAAAGCGAGGCCGGCCGCGGCGAGGAGCCCGAGCTCGACCATGCCCGGAACGGAGGAGAGCGTGAGGGCGAGGAGCCCGAGGACGCTCGTCAGTGTGGTGAGCAGAAGCGCGACCCCCGAGCCCGACGCGGCGTCGGCGAGATCCTCCTCCCTTTTCTCCCCGCGTCCACGGCTCGCAAGGCTGTTGAGGAAATGGATGGAGAGATCGATGGCGCACCCGAGGTAAAGCGGCAGCACGACCACGTTGACGAGGTTGAGGCCGATGCCCGACCAGCCGGCAACCCCAAGGAGCCACACGAGTCCCGAAAGGAGAAGAACGAGCGCCAGCACCGCGGTGCGCACGCTCCTGAACCCGAGACCGAGCAGGACAAGGACCAGAACAAGGGCAACGGGCCCGAGCCGGGCCAGGTCGCGCGCCAGCCAGGCGTCGAGGCGGGACAACCCCGAGGCGAGACCGACCGGGACGAGGGCGTCGTCGAGAAAAAGATCGTGCTCTCGCACGCTGCTGTGGCGGTAGTCCTCCACCGCCCGGGCGATCCGTCCCCCGAGGTCGCGCCCTTCGGGCGAGAGGGGATCGCCTTCGATGAGAAAGGCAAGCAGCGCGCCCTTCCGATCCCCGGCCACCAGCGTCGAGAGCATTTCGCCCTGGGTGGCTTCGACCGCCGCCATGAGGAGAGAGAAGGTGGCCGATCCCTCGGGAAGCGAGGGCGCAGGCGCTCCCGCCGCCACGTGGGCAAGCCCCACCAGATACGGGAGCCCGAGGGTGAAGCGAACCTCGGGCACCCTTTCCCTCACGAAGGCCACGAGCTCTTCCTGGGCCCGCACGGCTGCTTCGTCGGTGATGCGCGAGACTCCCCGGGCCGCGGCCTTCTCCGGATCGAGGGCGACCCAGACCACCTCCTGGTTCGTCACCCCGTCGATCTCGGACACGACCCGCCGGAAGGCCCGGACGCGATCGGATCCCGCGGGCAGGAAGTCCAGAAGATCGGTCTCGAAGTCGAGGCGGGGCAGGCCAGAGCCCAGAGCCAGGGTGAGCCCGAGGAGGGAGCCGAGGATGGCTCGCGGCCGGCGGTAGGCGAACGCGACGACCCCACGCAGGAGTGCCTCGAGCTTGGCTGCGGCCCTCGTCACCCGACCGGAACGCCGACAAGTCCGTTGATCGAACGGGGCATATGCCTATAATACGCCTCGTACCGGGCGGGTACGGGATCCTTTCTTCCTCGAGAAGCTCCTCGGGTTCCCATGGGGCGATCCCCTGCCTCCGCTCCGACGGGCACATGCCCCGGCGAGTCGTGAGGGGGGACGGTTTCTCGGGAAAACGCTCCCCCCCGCTCCCTGCAGGGACGGCTCGACGATGAGGATCGTGGTCACGGCCGGCCCGACCCGCGAGAGGATCGACGAGGTCCGCTACGTGGGCAACCTCTCGTCGGGGCGCATGGGTTTTGCGATCGCATCTGCGGCGCGGGAGAGAGGGCACTCGGTGACGCTCGTATCCGGGCCCACCGAGCTCCCGCCCCCCCGCGGTGTACGGCTCGTACGGGTGGAAAGCGCGCGAGAGATGCTGGCGGCGCTCCGGGAGCCGTTTCGGGCCGCCGACGCTCTCGTCATGGCGGCGGCGGTGGCAGACTATCGCCCGCGCCGGAAGCGGCCGGGCAAGCTGAAGAAGGAGGCCGAGGTCTTGCGGTTGGACCTCGTCCGCAACCCGGACATCCTATCCTCCCTCGCGCGACGCAAGGGACGGAGAATCGTCATGGGATTCGCGCTGGAGATGGGCGGCCACGAAGGGCGGGGTCGCGGCAAGCTCGAGAAGAAGGGGCTGGACTACGTGGTCGTCAACGACCCCTCGACGCTCTCGTCCTCCCACATCCACGCGGTCATCCTTTCCCGCGAAGGCGAACGACGGGACCTCGGTCGCAAAACCAAGCAACGAGCCGCGGCAGAGATCGTGCGGATCCTCGAGAGCGATCACGGGAGACGCACGGGGCGGAGGTCGATCCATGGCCGCTAAGAAGGGTCGAAAAAAGGCACCCCGGGCGGGGAAGGGTCGGGCCAAGGCCCGCAAGGAGCCCGTCCCGGTCGGGGTGACGCGCCGGCCCCTCCTCCAGGAGGTCGCCGCCATCCTCGTCCTGGGCCTCGCGCTTCTCCTCTTCCTCGCTCTCTCCGGACATCTGGCTTCCGGCGGCGATCCGACGCGCAACATCTGCGGCCGCCTGGGTTCCGACGTGGCCAACCGCCTGGTCCTGTCCACCGGGGTGTTCTCGCTGGCCATTCCCGGCGTGCTCGCCATCTGGGGAGTGCTCATCCTCCTCGAGAAGCGCATCCGGTGGCTGGGGGCAAAATCCCTCGCCGCCATCGTCCTCCTGCTGAGCCTCTCCGCACTGGGCCACTTCCTTCTGCCCGCGGACGGCCCGCGCGGCGGAGGCCTGGGTGCCTACCTCGCCGCCGTGCTCCGGAGCCGCCTCTCCACCACCGGATCGCTGATCCTGCTCTCGACGCTGATCCTCGCCTCGCTGGTGGTGGCCACCGACTGGCTTCTGCTCAGCCTCCTCTCGCGTCATCTGTCCCGCATTCCCGGCAAGGCGGTGGCCCTCGCCGCCGCGGGAGTGGGCTCGGCAGTGGCTGCGATCGGGGATGGAACCGACGAGGAGGACGAAGAGGAAGACGAAGAGGAAGAGGAAGACGAAGAAGAGCTCGAGCGGAAGCCCCCGCGGCGACGTCCTCGCCCGCCCCGCAAGGAAATCGCCGTCGCCGAGGCGAGCAAGGCCAACCCGTCGGTGGCCGAGCTCCCCCCGTCACGGAAGTCAGAGCCGCCCCCGGAGAGCGCCGCTCCCCCTTCAACCCGGAAGACGGACGAGGTGCGGCCGAAGCCGGAGAAGGTCCAGGATCCCGAGGTCGGCGCGATCACGACGCCTCCCCGCGAGCCAAGAAAGGCCAGACCGGCCCGGGTCCAGGATCAGCCTCCTCCACGAAAGGCGGGACGGGCCCGGACCCGGAAAGACGACGCCGGATACGTGTTTCCTCCCATCGATCTCCTCGATCAGGTCCAGGTCGATGGCCCCATCGAGACCAAGGAGGAGATCCGGCGCAAGAGCCTCGTCCTCGAGCACACCCTCAAGAACTTCAAGATCGAGGCCGAGGTGGTCGAGATCCGCCGCGGACCGGTGATCACCCTCTACGAGCTCGAGCTCGCCGCGGGAATCAAGGTGAGCCGCATCTCCAGCTACTCCGACGACCTCGCCATGGCCCTGGCCGCGGAATCCGTGCGTATCGTGGCCCCCATACCGGGAAAATCCACGGTGGGGATCGAGATTCCCAACACCCACCGGGAGCTCGTGCTCGTCCGTGATCTCCTCGAGCAACATCTCTCGCGGAAGGTCCAGCAGGCCATCCCACTTCTTCTCGGGAAGGACGCCGCCGGTCATCCCATCGTGGAGGACCTGGCCCAGATGCCGCACCTTCTCATCGCCGGAGCGACCGGCTCGGGAAAGTCGGTCTGCATCAACTCCATCATCCTGAGCGTGCTCCTCACCCGTTCTCCCGAGCAGATCCGCATGATCCTCATCGATCCCAAGATGGTCGAGCTCTCCATGTTCGCCGAGGTACCCCACCTCCTGACCCCCGTGGTCACCGACATGAAGAGGGCTCCCTTCATCCTGGAGTGGGCGGTGCAGAAAATGGAGGAGCGCTACGAGCTCCTGGCCGCGGCCGGGGTCCGCAACATCGCTTCCTTCAACCGCCTGGGTGAGAAGACGGTACGCGAGAGACTGGGTGCGGGCGAGCCGGGAGACGGTGAGGACGACGAGATCACGACCCACCTTCCCTACATCGTCATCGTGGTCGACGAGCTCGCCGACCTCATGATGACGGCGAGCAAAGAGGTCGAGACATCGATCACGCGCCTGTGTCAGAAGTCGCGTGCGGTGGGCATCCACATCATCCTGGCCACCCAGAGACCGTCGGTCGACGTGATCACCGGCCTCATCAAGTCGAACATGCCGGCCCGTATCTCCTTCAAGGTGGCCTCCAAGGTCGACTCGCGCACCATTCTGGATCGCAACGGGGCGGAGAAGCTCCTCGGCCAGGGCGACATGCTCTACCTTCCGCCGCGGACGTCGGAGCTGGTCCGGGCCCAGGGAACCTACGTCGACGACGGCGAGATCCGGAACATCACCGGCCATCTCAAGCAGCACGCCGTGCCCCAGTTCAACGCAGAGCTCGACTCCGTGGGCACCCCCGGAGACTCCGACGCGGCGTCCAAGGACGACATGTACGAGCCGGCGGTACGCATCATCCTCGAGAGCCAGCGGGGCTCCGTGTCCCTCCTCCAGCGCGCGCTGGGGGTGGGCTACACCCGGGCAGCACGGCTCATCGATCTCATGGCCGGCGAAGGCCTCGTGGGCAAGTACAAGGGCAGCCAGGCCCGCGAGGTCCTGGTCACGCTCGAGGAGTGGGAAGAAGCCAGGGAGGCGCGGGCGGCGGCCTCCGAGGGTGGAACGAAGGGCTAGTCTCGGACCGGATCCATCCCGGTTCCGGCAGGATGCCCTTCCCGTGGGAGGTGAGTCCGGTGGGCCAGAAAGCAAAGCAAGACACGAGCAAGACGCAGGTCATCTGGGCGGAGCTCTTTCGCGAGGCCTTCCTGACCAAGGAGGACCTGGAGAGTGTCCGTCCCCTGCAGCCGTCTCCCCCTCCCCCGCCAAGAGACGAAAGCCTGCGCACCACTCCCGCCACCTTCGTGGCCCTGTGCATCTTCGGACTCTCGGTGTTCCTCTTCATCTGTCTCCTGCTCCACCGTCCCACGGACGCGATCACGAGACAGGGGCTCGCCCCCTCCTCGCTTCACCTGCTCATCTCCAGCCTTCTGTGGAAGCCGTTCGGTGTGGCCGCCTTTGCCCTTCTGATCTTCACGAGCCTGTGGGCAGCCATCACCTTCTTCTCCGAGACCGTCCGCTCGCTCCCCTTGCGGGCCTTCGGCCTCGTCGTGCTGACGGTTTCCATCGCCTCGGCTCTCGGCTCCTTCGGGGCGGCCTCGGTCGGGACGGACAATCTGCCCGAGGCAGGAGCCGTGGGCAATTTTCTCGCCCAGAGGCTCGCTCAGAGAGGGGTGGGCCCCCTCCTCTCGGGCATGATCTTCTCGGCCATGGCCGTGCTCGCCCTCATCTTCGTCACCGACTGGTTCTTCCTTCCGTCCCTGCAAAGGGTGGTTCGAGGCGAGATCGGTGCCCGCACCTCGACCCGACGAAGGGCCGGACTCTCGGTGGAGCGCGCCATCGCCTCCTCCAGCCCGGATGCCGCCGATCTCTTCGAAGCCGAGGCAGAAATCGAAGTCGAGGCCACCACCGCCGAAGAGGAGGGCATGGAATTCCGCGAGGGCTTGATCTCTTCGGACGAGGAGACCTCCGATGACGAAGACGTCTCCGAGCCGACCCTCCTCACGAACCGGTCCTTGACCCACGAGGAGATGGAAGAGATCGGACGCGACCTCGACACCGACCGCGAGCCGGTCGTCGCCGAGGAGGAGGAGGAAGAATTCGAGGACGAGGAGGAAGACGACGAGGAGGACGTCGACGAGGAGATCGAGGACGTGGTCGACGACGAGCTGGAGGAGGAAGAGCTGGACGAGGAGGAAGACGACGAGGAGGACGTCGACGTCAGGGTCGAGACGGCCACTCGGGCCACGCATGAGCTGGAGGCCCCGGACCCGATGGACGAAGTCGACGAGCCCGAAGACAAGCCCGAAGACGAGGAAGAAGACGAGGAAGACGACGAGCTCGATGAGAGCGAAGCGCAGGCGGAGGCCGACGACGAGAAGGTGGTGAGCGAGCCCAGGGCGCCCACCCTCGTGGAGCAGACTCTGCTCCAGGCCGGCGGGGCGGCCCCCGGCAAGCAGATTCCTGCGCCCACACCCCGGCCCACCCCGAGAGACAAGCAGAAGGACAAGGTGACGGGCTACGTTCTCTTCGATCTCGCAGGAGACGACGAGGACCTCGAAAGGAGCGAGACGACCGACCCCGGCGTCGAGAAGGTCACCCCGGCCACCACCCGGGGACATGAAGCCCCCCCCCCGGCCCCGCTCACCTTCCGCAGCAAGGAGGACGAGGAGACCTACCATGAGGCCGTGACCATCATCCTCGAGGAGGGTCGAGGATCCATCTCCCTCCTTCAGAGGCGGCTGGACATCGGCTATCCTACCGCGTCCCGCCTTCTCGAGATGATGGAAGCCGGCGGTATCGTCGGGCCCTACCGGGGTCCCACACCGCGCGAAGTGCTGATGACCCCTGACAGATGGAGCTCCCAACAGGAGGGGGCCCGAAGTTCCTCCCCATGAACCTGCCGAACACGCTCACCGCCGGACGACTCGTGCTCGCCATCGTCGTCTTCGTCCTCCTTGCCTTCGTCCAGGGTCCGGAGGAGCCGAGAGGAAAGCTCCCCGCGGGCTCCACCTTTCTCCTCGATGTGGCCCTGGTGCTCTTCATCGTTGCCGCCGTCACCGACTCTCTGGACGGCTGGCTGGCCCGCAAGAACAAGCTCGTCACCCCTTTCGGAGTGGTTGCCGATCCCCTCATGGACAAGATCGTCGTGAGCGGAATCCTCATCTACTTCTGCTCCTACGTGGCCACCCGCTCCATCGTGGCCCCGTGGATGGTCGTCACCATGATCACCCGCGAGTTCCTCGTGACCGGTCTCCGGGGCTTCGCGGAATCCCGGGGCCAGGACCTGTTCGCCAAGCTCCTGGGCAAGATGAAGATGGTCGCCCAGTGCGTGACCCTGGTGGCTCTCTTCCTCTACCTCGGTCACTTTCAACCCGACTCCTGGGCACGGAGTGGCTGCTCGATCCTGGTGTGGATCACCCTCCTCCTCACCCTGATCTCAGGCGTGGGCTACCTACCCGCCGCCCTGGGCCTGGCGAGGACGGAGCGGAGCGCGTGAGCTCTCTCCTGCGGTTCCTCGGCCTCTTCACCGTCACGGGCGCCTTCTCGGGGATGTCCCCCTTCGCTCCCGGGACGGCCGGATCGGCCGCCGCCTGCGTGGTGGTGTTCTTCCTGCCCCGGGAAGGCTTTCTCCTCACCGTGGCGGTGCTGATCGTGGTCTGTACCGTTCTGTCGGGACTCCTCGGCCGATTCGCGGAGAAGGCGCTCGGGCGGTCGGATCCAGGGCCCTTCGTCCTCGACGAGTTCGCCGGCCTCTTCGTCACCGTGCTCCATCCGGCATCCCCGGACCTGGTCACCCTGATCCTCGCTTTCCTCGTGTTCCGGGTTTTTGATATCGTCAAGCCGACGCCTGCCCGGCAAGCCGAGCGGCTCCCGGGGGGCTGGGGCATCGTGGCGGACGACCTCGTGGCCGGCGCCTACGCCAACCTCGTCTTGCTCGCGCTGAGGACCTGGGTCCTCTGAGGATCGAGCCATGGCCAGCGGGAAGAGCATCGGAACCGGACGAGGGCTGAGGGTGCGCCGACCACCCCGGGCATCCGGCCTCCCCCTGGCGGCCAAGATCACCCTCACGTGCGCCGCCATCTTCGCCGTCTTCATGGCCATCTTCGGTGCCGTGGTCTACCGCCACGCCCGCGAATCCACCGAGAAGGAGATCGACCGCTACGGCGCTGGCCTCGTCAACGTCCTCGCCACCTTCGAGCTCTCGGCCTGGGAAGACTCGCAGGGCACGATCTCGGAGATCACCGAGTGGCTGGAGGTGAACTCCGAGTTCGCACCTCTGCTGGAGGAAGTCTTCGAGCTCCGCTACGTGCCACGTGCCGCCCGAGGCTCCTCTCCCGGCACCGGCAAGGTCCCCGACTCCCTCAAGGAGAAGTTCCGCCGGGATCAGAAAAAGGTCCAGGAGGAGAATCAGAAGCGAACGGTCAAGATGCTCGGCTTCACCATGCCGAGCAAGCCGGAGACCCGGTTCGAGTCCGGCGACGTGCTCAATGTCTTCATCCAGCGAGAGGGCAAGGAGCCCGGCACCGTGGCCCGCGCCCGGGAGGCCAACTTCGAGGCTTCCCGGGCAGCCATTCCCTATCGGGTCGACGTCAACGGCGAGGCTCTTCCCACCGAGGTCCGCATCCAGATCGGACGCGATCGCGATTCGGGCGAGAGAGCACGGCTCTACTCCCATCCCATTCGCGACGGCAAGAGCGTGGTCGGTCGCGCCTACGTGGTGCTGTCCGAGGCCAAGATCGAGGAGAGGCTGGGGCGGCTCCGCCTGATCACCGTTCTCCTCACCGGTCTGTTCATCCTCACCGGTGCGGGAGCCTCCTTCCTCATCATCAGGAAAATGACCCACCCGCTCCGCTTTCTGGTGGAGGACATCGAGATCGTGGCCAGCGGAGATCTCACCCATCGCACCCAGGCCCTGTCCAACGACGAGATCGGGCTGGTGGCCCGTACCTTCGACGAGATGACACGCGGCATGCTCGAGGCCCAGGAGGCCGAGCGCAAGCACCGCGAGATCGAGCACGACCTGAGCCTCGTGCAGGACCTTCACGAGAAGCTCCTGCCCCTGGCCTTACCCACCATCGAGGGCTACGAGATCGGCTTCTTCTCGCGCCCGGGAGCGGCGATCGGCGCCGATTACTACGACGTGCTCGAGCTCGAAGGCGGGCAGACCGCGATCCTCATGGCCGGCCTTCCCAGGAAGGGGCTCCCCGCCGCCGTCCTCATGGCCGTGGTCCGCACTCTTCTCCGCGTCGAGCTGAGAGGCGGGGACGGCCCCGCCGAGATCCTCAAGCGCGTCAACTGGTCCCTCGCCCAGGACATCAGGAAGGGCATGTACGCCACCGTCCTCCTCCTCGTCCTCGACAACGCGACGCGACGGGCCCAGGTGGCGAGCGCCGGTCACTCCCCCCTCCTCGTCCACCGAGAGGTCAGCGGCAAGGTCGAGGCCATCGCCCCGGACGGGATCGCGTTGGGCCTCGATCCCGGTCCCATGTTCGAGCGCTCGATCAAGGAGACGGGCCTCGATCTCGCCCCGGGCGACCGCATCGTCCTCCACTCCACTGGGCTCACCCGGGTCACCAGCAAGGCGGGCGAGGAGCTCGGGATGCCTCGCCTCCTGGCGCTCATCCGGAAGGCCTCGACGCAGGACTCCACCCGCTTCGCCGGGACCCTGGGAGCGCAGGTGGCACGATTCCGGGAGGGTGGTGACGATTCCGAGGACCTCACCCTCCTGACCCTCCGGGTCCTGCCATGAGCGCGGTGACCGAGGTCGCCCTCGACCTGCCCCTCGACGAGCCCCTCGACTATGCGGTGCCCGAGGAGATGCGCGACAAGATCCTCCCCGGCGCCCGGGTCCTCGTTCCCCTCGGGCGGCGTCGGGTCATCGGTTTCTGCGTGGGAACGAAGGACTCCTCTCCACACCCTCGGCTCCGGCCCGTGATCGAGCTCCTCGATGAGACCCCACTCCTCACGGACGAGCTGCTCCGCCTCGCCCGCTGGATGGCCGGGTACTACTGCTGCTCCCTGGGCGAAGCCCTCGCCGCTGCGCTCCCCGCCCCCGTGCGCCGGGCACGCGGTGCGAAGAGCATCGAACGGGCCGCCGCCCTCGCGGTGCCCAGGGACGAGGCAAGGAAAAAGCTCGACGGTCTCCCGCCCCGCCTTGCCCGTCAGGCAGAGATCCTGCGTCTCCTTCTGGGGTCGGAGGGACCCGTTCCCCTGCGAGAGATCCGGCGCCGGACATTTGCCCGCACGCTGTCACCGCTCCACTCCCTCGAGAAGCAGGGGGCGGTGGTCACGCTGGCGCTGGAGGAACCCGCGGAGGGAACCGAGGGATGCGACTCCCCCCTCACGTTGCCCCCTCGACTCACCGCCGAGCAGAGCATGGCTCTTTCCCACGTCGAGCATCTGCTGGCCGGGAAGAGCCACCGCACGGCGCTCGTCCTCGGGGTGACGGGGAGCGGGAAGACCGAGCTCTACCTGCAATCCATCGAGCGCAGTCTGCGGTCCGGGAGGAAAGCCATCGTCCTCCTCCCCGAAATCGCTCTCACTCCCCAGACCCTGGCGCGGTTCCGGGAGAGATTCCGGCGCATCGCCGTGCTCCACAGCCATCTGACCGACGCCCAGCGAGCCCGTCACTGGCGCACGATTCACGAGGGAGGGGCCGACGTGGTCATCGGGGCGCGCAGCGCCATCTTCGCTCCCCTCAGCCCCCTGGGCATCGTCATCGTGGACGAGGAGCACGAGCCGACCTACAAGCAGCAGAGCGTTCCTCGCTATCACGCTCGAGACCTGGCCATCGTACGCGCCAGGGAAAATGGGGCCATCGTCCTTCTCGGCTCGGCCACACCGAGCCTCGAAAGCTACGAGAACGCCAGGAGCGGCAAGTACGATCTCCTCCGCATGACCCGGCGGGTCGGCGATCGCCCCCTGCCGAAGGTCGAGATGGTCGACATGGCACGGGAGCACACCGAGCGCAAGGCATTCTGCCTCCTCTCCCGCAGGCTCGAGCAGCAGATGCGGTCGGTCCTCGAGCGCGGCGAGCAGGTCCTTCTCTTTCTCAACCGTCGCGGCTACGCGACCATCGTTCGATGCAAGCGCTGTGGCCACGTGGCCAGCTGCCCGCGCTGCGAGATCTCGTGCACCTTTCATCGCGGGATCGGCCGCCTCCTCTGCCACTATTGCGGCCACGAGGAGATCCCCCCCGATAGCTGTCCCGAGTGTCTGATGCCCGGCATGAAGTACCAGGGCCTGGGCACGGAGAGGATCGAGCAGGAGCTGGAACGGCTCTTTCCGGGAATCCCCGCCGCGCGCATGGATTCCGACTCCATGCAGGGCCTCGGCTCCTACGAGAAGGTGCTCGAGGCCTTCCGGAAGGGAGACGTGCGCATCCTCGTGGGAACCCAGATGGTGGCCAAGGGTCACGATTTTCCCTCCGTGACCCTGGTGGGAATCGTGCTCGCCGACACGAGCCTCCACGTTCCCGACTTCCGGTCTGCCGAAAGGACGTTCCAGCTCGTGGCCCAGGCCTCGGGTCGGAGTGGCCGCGGCCACAGGAAGGGCCGCGTGGTCCTCCAGACCTATGCCGCCGATCACTTCGCCCTTCGCACCGGGGCAGAGCAGGATTTCCTGGCCTTCGCGGAGAAAGAGCTCGAGAACAGGAAGGCCCTGGGCTACCCGCCCTTCGGCAAGCTGGGTCGGATCGTCGCTCGATCTGCGGACCAGGAGGCGGCAAGCCAGCGAATCGGCGAGGCCAGGCGCATCGCGGTCGAGGCCACCCGGGGAGAAGCAACGGTGCTCGGACCGGCTCCCCTCTTCCGCCTGCGGGGGGAACACCGGTTCCAGCTCCTGATCAAGGCAAAGATGGCTTCGAGCGTCCACCGAGGACTGCGCGCGGTGCGGAGACAGAACCAGAACGACCGCAAGGTCCACCTGACGGTGGACATGGATCCTCAGGGCTGAATCTCCCTCTCGCTCGCGGAGTTCAGGGCATCCACCGCGCTCCGGGCCGCCTGGCGGACGAGGGCCGAGTCATCTCCGAGCAATTCGGCCACGGGCGCAACTGCCACGGGATTCCCGACCGCAGCCAGAGACAGCGCCGCGTGGGCCCGGATGCGCGGCCACGGATCGCGCAGCAGGGGCAGCAGGACCGCCACCGACCGGGGAACCCTGGCCTTGCCCAGCCCCTTCACGGCATTGAAGCGAACCGCCGGATCCGGATCCCCCGCAGCCAGAAGGAGACCATCGACGGCCGGCGCCGAGAGATCCCTGTCGGCCAGCCTTCCCAGTACGAGAACGGCATTGCGCCGCAGGATCGTGTCGGTGCTCCTGGCGAGCTCGAGGATCCGGTCCGTGGGCACCCTCTTGTCCGCGGTGACCGACAGCGCCATGAGGGCATTTCCGATGACCTCGGTCGATTCGTCGGAAAGACGCTCCACGAGGGCGTCCACCACCACGAGGTCACGGTTGAAGAAGAGAGCCGCGGAGGCGATGCAGCGCTCACGGACGACCCCTGAGGAGAGAGCCGTGATGATGGCGCTGCGATTGGCCTCGACGTACTCGCAAAGGAGAGCGGCCATGCTGGCCTGCCCCTCGACGTCGGCGGAAAGGAGTCTCCAGGTGCGCATGCGGTTGTCGAGCTCGTGGAAGAGACGGTCTCGACTCGGCTCGCGCAGATCGGCAAGGCGCCCCTGCTCGGCGACCTCCTCCGGAAGAAGCCCCGCCGGATCCTCGCTCGTGGGCTCCGTCACGCAGCCCGAGGAGGCGAGCACCACCCCGACCAGCACCAAACCCGAACTGAACCTGGACATGCGCGTCATGAGATCTCTGCTCCCTGGGCCAGTGGTCAAGGATTGGACGATCTTGCCATTATCATTCTTTCGACCTTTTGCCCTCTCCTTTTTCGGCTCCCGTTGCCTTCCGAACGGCCGTGAGCCGGTCAAGGACCATCTCGACCTCCCCTTCGTGGCCCCGCACGATGAGGGCCAGGAGGTCGACCCGGTGCAGGTCCACCTGGTCGGCGAGGGACGCGAGCGGCAGGGTCACCGTACCCGGCTCCCGGGGAAACGGCACGTGCACCTCCCCATCGCGACCATCGAAGTCCACCACCCGGAGGCCGATGCGGGGCGGAGGAGCTCCATCGCTCCACACCGTGACCGTCAGGGACTCGAAAGGCGACAGATCCACCGGAGCCTCACGGGTACCGATGCCCGCCCAGTCGGCTCGAGGAAGCCTGACGCGGAGGGCCGCGCCCGATTCGGCAGTCGGGATTCTCATGGAGGTGAGCCCGAAGTCGCCCTGTCCCAGCCTGGCCTGCCGGGGTGCCACTCCCTTCCAGCCTCGTGGCGAATCGAGGCCGTCCACCAGGCCCGAATCCGGGAGCGGGTAGAGAAAATCCATCGCTCTCCGGAAAGGAAGGGTGGATCGGGTGCCGTCGACGACGGCCAGCCCGGCCACGGCGATGGCCGCGAGGAGGAGCCCCGCCGTCCCCGACCAGGTGGTCCAGGCCCGCATTCTCCTGGACGCGAGAGCCGAGGCAAAGAGGCACGCCAGGCTTCCTCCGATGGCATTGAGCAGGAGATCGAGGTACGAGGGAAACCGACCGGGCACGAAGGCCTGATGCACCTCGTCGACGACCCCGAAGAGGACCGTCAGGCCCAGGGTCAGGAGATAGGGCCCTGGCCGGTGCCGGAGACCCGGCAGCGCCCCTCCGACCGCGAACAGGAGGAAGAACGTGAACCCGCCGAACAGGGGAACGTGAGCCAGGTTCGTGCAGAGCTTCTGAAGGAAGGCGAGGACCTCGCCCTCGGGGAGGAAGAAAAACACCCGGTCCGGCACCTGGGACGAGAGGACCGAGATCACGAGAAAGGTCAGGGCCGCCGTCACGGCATAACGCCGGCGGCTCCAGGGGAATGGGAGATAAGAGGTTGCGCCATCGGGCAGCCTGGACTCCGAGTTGCCACCAGGTCCTCTGGGCCTCCGGGGTTCCGCTTCCGTCGCTTGCATTCCCCACCTTCCGAGCTACACTTTCCGGTCACACGGCCCGATAGGGTCGTCAGGATTTGAGGTGTGGTCTAATTGGTAAGACTCCCGACTCTGGATCGGGCAATTGGAGGTTCGAGTCCTCCCACCTCAGCCATTCATTATCACTTGCTCCGCACCTGACGGTGCTTCGTGTTCTTGCTTTGCTGCGCACCAGACGGTCGTTCACCGTCCTGTTCGTCAAGGCCCCGTTCGTCTAGCGGTCCAGGATACTGCCCTCTCAAGGCAGAGACGGGGGTTCGATTCCCCTACGGGGTATACCGCACACACCGAGAAACCGCCCATACCAAGAAAAGAGGCGAGCCCTGAGGCTCGCCTCTTCTTGTTGCGGTCTTCTCCACCTCGGGCGGCTTCGCCCTCCTCGGTCCCTCAAACATCCCCCCGCGGTCCCTCAAACATCCCTTCTCGGTCAAACATCCATGTTGAGGGTCAGCCCCCACTCGGTGAGCTTCTTCTTGACCTCGACGAGGGTGGTCTTGCCGAAGTTGCGAATCTTGAGGAGATCGGCCTCCGAGTGACGCACGAGGTCCCGGAGGACGGTGAGGTTTTCCGCGGTCATGCAGTTCGAGGCGCGCACGGAGAGGTCCAGCTCCATGACCGGACGCTCCAGCAGCTCCTCCAGCTCCGAGTCCGCGGGTGAAATCTCCTCGCGCGTCTCTCCCACGATCTCCCTGTCCTCCAGAGCGGACATGTCGTGATAGTGGAGGACGGGGTTGAGGTGCTTGCGAAGGATCTTGGCCGCCTCCACCAGGGCCATGGCCGGCTCGAGGGTCCCGTCGGTCCAGATCTCGAGGTGGAGCTCCTCGCGGGGATAGTAAGCATCGGCATCCAGAGGCACGGTGTGGAAACACACGCGCCGCACCGGCTCGAAATCAGAATCAACGGGAATGACCCCGATCTCCTGATCCTCGTCGACGTTTTCCTCGGCCGTGATGAAGCCCCGGCCCTTCCTCACCATCATCTCCATCCGGAAGCCGCCCTTGTCACTGATGGTGCAGAGAAGATGATCGGGATTGACGATCTCCGCCAGGGTGGTCGGCCTGACGTCGCCACCGGTCACCGGACCGGGCTCTTCTTTCTCCACCACCAGAACCACGGGCTCGTCGGTGAAGAGCTTGACCCGGAGCTTCTTCACATTGAGGACGATCTCGGTCACGTCCTCGTAGATGTTGGGGAGGGTGGAGAACTCGTGGAGGATCCCGTCAATCTTCAGCGTGGCCACGGCCGTGCCTTCGGGTGACGAGAGCAGCACCCGGCGGAGGCTGTTCCCCATCGCCGTACCGACCCCCTTCTCGAAGGGACCGATGACGAAGCGGCCATGAGTCGGACTCTTGGACTCGGTGAGGATGACCTGGTCGGGCATGGCCACTGTCGGCCAGCGAGTTGTCGACGCCATGGTTCGACTCCTGGTCTGGGTGCGGGAGGGTCGGGTCAGGAACGGTATGGACGGGTCTTCGGGAAACCCGGTAGTGTACGAGTCGCCGGCCTGTGGCTCAAGCCCCCCCCACCCGCGAGGTCAGAGCCAGTCCGCGTAGACGACGAGCGAGCAGTAGGCGGCCCAGAGAAACACCACGAACAGGAGAGGCCTGTCCCGCAGGAGGGCATCCGTGGGGCTACCGGCCAGGTCCCCGTCATGGACGAGGTAGAGGTACCGGAGGAGCCCGTAGATGGCGAGGGGGACCGAAAAAACCAGATTCCGCCCCCCGGCGACCTCCTCCTGGGTCCTGGGGGAGACGGTGTACAAGGCATAGCAGACGATGGTGGCTCCCAGGAGGATCGAATTGATCTGGTCCAGGAGGGCGGGCGAGTAGCGGTCCAGGACCCTCCTGTGGCCTCCCGCCGCCTCTTGCCCCAGGGTCACGATCTCCTGGCGGCGCTTGCTGAAGCCCAGGAACAGGGCGAGGAGGAGCGTGCAGAGGAGGAGCCACTCCGAGGCCTCGACACCGACCGCGGCGGAACCGGCCATGACCCTCAGGACGAAGCCCATGGCCACGACCATGACGTCCACGATGACCACGTGCTTGAGAACGGTGCCGTAGGCGATCTGGAGCGCCAGGTAGACGCCCACGATGGCCAACACCCCCACTCCGACGATGCCACCCAGGACGAGCGCGGCTCCCGCGAGGACGACGGCCCCCCCGACGGCCTGACCCACTCCGAGGCGACCGGAGGCCACCGGACGATCCTTTTTCACGGGATGGAGCCGGTCCTGATCGCGGTCGAGGACGTCGTTGAGGAGATAGGCTGCGCTTGCCGCCAGGCAGAAAGAAACGCAGGCGATCGCCGCGTCCACGAGGCGTTCGCCGCGATCGGCCTGATGAGAGAAGAGCACGGGCGCCAGCACGAAGGAGTTCTTGACCCACTGATGGGGCCGCATGGTCTGGACGAGGGCAGGAAGCCCCATTTGCGGCTCCTCGGGCTCGGGGACGGGGGGTGGGCGGGTCGGACTCCGGTTCGCCCTCTCGTGGATTTGGACACCTACGGTAGAATCCGGGTTCCAGGCGGTCAACGCGGGACGACCCGAGCCCCACAACTCCGGGGGCGAACCGGGCCCGCCGGTCCGGGTCTATTGAAACCATGTCCCAACCCACCTCGATCCACGCGGAGGCCAGACCAGCAGGTGATCCGGACCCCGCTCCGGCATCTCCTCGCCGGAGGATCCTGCCCCTCGCGGTCCTGGGGGTGGTCGTCCTCGCCCTCCTCTTCCGACTCGCCTACCTCCAGCAGGTCCGGGACCCGGTCCGCAACCCCTTCTTCAACGATCCCTCCATGGACTCGCGCCATTACGACCGGCTGGCGACTTCGTATGCCGAAGGGAACTGGATCGGCGAGGGCGTGTACTGGTACAGCCCCCTCTACCCCTATTTCCTGGCCGTCCTCTACACCCTCGTCGGCAGGAACTTCGATCTCGTCGCCCTTGTCCAGCTCCTTCTCGGCGCCTTCCACTGTGGCCTCGTGGTCCTCCTGGGATGGCGGATCTTCGGCCTCGCCGCCGGCATCGTGGCCGGAACCCTGGTCGCGATCTACAAGGTGGGTTTTTACTACGAGGCCCTCCTTCTCAAGGACGGACTGTCCGCCCTCTTGATGACGGCTTCTCTGCTCGCGCTCGTCACCGCGACGCAAAGATTCCGTCAGGGGGCCGCCGGGATCCGGGAGGCCAGGGGACACCCCTCCCCCCACGATCTGCTGTTCCTCGGCGTCGGACTTCTCCTCGGAATCTCCAGCCTCACTTCGGGCACGATGGTGCTCCTCACCCTTGTGGCCGGTCTCGTTCTCCTCGTCTTCCTCCGGCCCTTTCCCCGTCTTCGGCCCCTGGTGGTGCTCGCCCTGGGATTCTCCCTGGTGCTCGTTCCGTGCACGATCCGCAACGCGGCAGCGGGCGGTGATCTCGTCCCCATCTCCTACAATGCAGGCCCGGTCTTCTACACCGGCAACTGTCCCTTCAACCTCAACGGATCCCAGATCGACGTGGCGACCTACCTCGATCCCGCCAACCTTCTCACCTACGAGAGCGAGAACGAGGAGGCCTTCTTCGCCGCCTACGCCCGGAAGCAAATCGGTGACGATGCCCGACCGTCCGAGATCTCGAGCTACTGGTTCCGGAAGGGTCTGGCCTGGGTGGTGACCAACCCACTCGACTGGGCACGCCTCACCCTGAAGAAGATCGCCGTCTACTTCAACGACTACGAGATCCCCAACAACCAGAGCTTCGAGCTCTTCCGGAGAAAGATTGCCCCTCTCCTGAGCTGGCCCCTGCCCACCTTCGGGATCCTCGCCGGCCTGGGCCTTCTCGGCATGGCCCTCTCCCTGCGGCGACCCCGCTTCGAGGACGCGCTCGCCCTCGGCTTCTTCGCCGTCTTCTCGCTCTCGATCATCCTGAACTTCGTGGTGTCGCGGTACCGCTACCCGGTGACGGGCATCCTCGCCGTCTACGCGGGATCCCTCGTGGTGCGCATCGTTCGTGGCAACGCCCTCTCTCGCATCCTCCTCTCCACCCTCGCCGTGGGCGCCATCGCCCTTCTCCATCTGCCACTTGGTGGTTTCGATCGGGATTTCTCCGAAGAGAATCGCCTCTACGCCACCGCTCTCCTGCGCCAGGGTCGGCGAGCGGATGCGGAGCAGAGCCTCCGCGAGGCCATCGCGGCCAACGACCGGTCGTTCACCGCCTACCGCGAGCTCGGCTTCCTGCTCCTCCACGAGCCGGGACCGGCTGATTTGCGTCGCCTCAGGGAAGCCCAGGAGCTTCTGGTCGCTTCGGCCGAGCGTTCACCCACGGTGGTGGAATGCCGGACCTCGCTTTATGCCGCCGCCCTCGCCGCCCTCGAGGCAAATGCCCCGGGCGACGCCCTGCAGCTGTCGGACAGCGGCCTCCTCACCGGCGAGGACTGTCGCCTCTATTTCACGCGGGCTCTGGCGCGGCAGGGCCTGGGCGATGAGCCAGGGGCTCGAAGCGATCTCGACCGGGCCCTCGCCCTGGAGCCCACCTACCTCGACGCGCTGCGGGAGAAGGGACGGATCCTCGCCACGGAGGGAGACGCGAAAGGCGCTGCTTCCTGCTTTGCCCGCATCCTGCACGAGCGTCCCCTTGACGCGCGTGCCCGGGCCACGATTCTCGATCTCGTGGCCACTCTGGTCGCCGCCGACGACGAGCAGGGGGCGGTGAGCCTCCTGGAAGGCATCCGGGGCGAGGGTCACGACGAGCCGCACCTCCTCAACGAAGAGGCGTGGATTCTCGCCACGACGAAGACCCCGGCCGTGCGTGATCTCGCTCTGGCCGAGACCCTCGCCCGCAAGGCCGTGGCCTCCTTGCCCCTCGAGCCGCGCTTCCTCGATACGCTGTCCGAGACGCTGTTCCGGCAGGGAAAGAGGCAGGAAGCCCGGACCATCATCGAGCGCGCGCTGCAGAACGCCGGTGACGACCCGGAGCTCACCTCCTATCTCCAGGAGCAGAAGACACGATTCCAATCCACCTCCGGGACAGAGGAGGAGCGACGGTGAGCACGCCTCCGGATCTGTCGGTCGTGGTGCCCGCCAAGGATGAGGAGGCACGCATCGGCCCCACCCTGCGGAGGATCTGCTCGTTCCTGGAGGGACTCTCGCTTTCCTACGAGGTCATCGTCGTCGACGACGGGAGCCGCGACGCAACGGCAAGGGTCGTGGCCGAGCACGGTGCGGGCCGTCCCCTCCGGCTGGTGGCTCATCCCCGGAACCAGGGCAAGGGAGCCGCGGTGCGGACGGGAATCCGCGAAAGCAGCGGCCGCAGGATCCTCTTCTCGGACGCCGACCTCTCCACCGACATCGGCGAGCTCGTTCCCTTCCTGGCCCGGGCCGACGAGGGCGCGGATGTGGTCATCGGCTCCCGCGTCCTCTCCGGCGCGCGCATCGTGGGCTGGAATCCCTGGTACCGGATCCTCTCCGGACGCACCTTCAATCGCGCCATCCGGATCCTGGCCCTTCCCGGAGTCTCGGACACGCAGTGTGGATTCAAGCTCCTCGCGCGGGAAGCAGCGACCGCCATCCTTCCCTACTGCCGGATCGACGGCTTCGGCTTCGACGTGGAGATCCTGTTCCTCACCCGCTGGCTCGGCTTCCGGATCGCCGAGGTCCCCATCACCTGGAACAACTCCCGCGACAGCAAGGTGAGCTTGCTCCGGCACACTCTCCCCATGCTCGGTGACGTCCTCGGCGTGCGCATGTCATCGCTGCTCGGTCACTATGGGGCCAGGAGGAGACAGCGGTGAGCACCGACGAGGAAGAGCTCGACGAGGTGGCGTGCGACCACTGCGGCGGCGCCGCGTGCATCCCGCTCTTCCCGCAAGCAAAGCAGTCGCACCCCCCCATCGTCCGCTGTACGGGCTGCGGACTCTGCTACCTGCGGAGGCGCCTCGCTCCCGAGGCCCTGCGCTCGCTCTACGACGCGGACTACTTCCGATCGGCCGATTCGGGAGCCAAGGGGTATGACGATTACCTCGCCGACCGGGTGGACATCCTGAAGACGTTCCACCGCCGCCTCTCTCGCATCGAAAAGCTGACGGGGGGACCTGGCGGAGTCCTCCTCGACGTGGGGTGCGCCGCCGGCTTCTGCCTCGAGGCGGCCCGGGAGCGCGGATGGACGCCCAGGGGCATCGAGATCTCGGAATTCGCCGCCGACGCCGCCCGCTCCCGGGGTCTCGAGGTCACCACGGGCGAGTTCCTCCCGTTGACCGAGGAGCTCCTCCACGCCTCGCTCGCCGTCCTCACCATGTGGGACTACATCGAGCACGTGCGAGAGCCCGGAGCGGAGATCCGCCGGGCCCACGAGCTCCTCGGGCCAGGGGGCATCTTCGCGCTCGCCACACCTGATATCGGGAGCCTGCCCGCCCGGATCTTCGGAGCGAAGTGGATGGGCATCAAGCCCGAGGAGCACCTCACCTACTTCGACCGAGGATCCCTGCGGAGGTACCTGGAGGGGGCGGGGTTCACCATCGAGGAGATGCGCTCGACGGGAAAGATCGTGACCCTGGGATTCTTCGCGCGCAGGGTGGCCTTTTACAGCCCCCGGCTGGGAAGGTTGCTCACGGCCCTCCTGACCACCCTGCGCCTTGACGGAAGATCCCTCTACGTCAACCCTCTCGACATCGTGCTCGTGCTGGCGAGAAAGAGCTGACCCGGACCCGCGTGGTCAGGACGAGAGGAGCTTGAGCTTGCTCTTGCTGAGCTGGGTCTTGAGCCGGCCGAGCACGTTGGAATGGATCTGGCAGATACGCGACTCGGTCAAGCTCAGGATCTCGCCGATCTCCTTCATGGTGAGACCGTCGTAGTAGTACATGATGATGATCAGCCGCTCCTTCTCGGTGAGATGGCGCGTGCAGAAGTTGAAGACGTCGGACTGGTTGATCGATTCCACGGGATCCTCGCTCTTCTTGTCCTCGAGGATGTCGACCCTCTTGATGCTCTTGTCGTCCCCTTCCTCATCGAGCGTCTCGTTCAGCGACGTCATGCTGGTGGGGTTGGCCTCCTCCACCATCGCCGAGTACTCCTCCAGAGTGATGCCGAGAGTCTGGGCCATCTCGTACACGGTGGGCTTGCGTCCCCAGCGAGCCTCGAGGGTCTTGTAGGCCTTCTCGATCTTGTGGGCCTTGAGGCGGACGAGGCGCGGGACCCAGTCCCGGGCACGGAGCTCGTCGAGGATGGAGCCGCGAATACGGGTCGTGCAGTAGGTCTTGAACTTGATGCCCCGGGTGATGTCGAATCCCTCGATGGCGTCGATGAGCCCGAAGATGCCGGCGCTGGCCAGATCATCGAGATCGATGCTCTTGGGGAGGGTCGCGAGAAGCCTCTCCGAGATGGAGCGGACGAGCGGCATGTACCGCTCGATGAGGATGTTCCTGAGGTTCTCGTCCCGGGTCTGCTTGTAGGTCGTCCAGATTCCGTCGGCAACGTCCTTCACGAGCGCCTTACCCTTCATCCTTGACCTCCTGATGGTGTTGGGGTGAGCCCCGGGCGTCGCCTGGTCCACGGTCGTGACGGCGCCACTTGCCCCCTTCCGGTCACTGTCTCGATTCCCGAACGCGTGTTGAAGCGTATGCGACATTTGACTCCTGTGGACAATCTGTATAAATTAACGCAAGAGCGCGAAAAATATACTCCATTCGGGCTCGGGGTCAACCGCGTTTCTGGAAGTTTTTCCGGGGAGGGGACGGGCCTGGAGGGAAAAGCTTTCCGGCGCTTGGACTTGGCGGATCAGCCGGGGGCGAAGAAACCCCCGCCGAAGATTCCCGGAAGGGGAGAGAGCAGCTCCGGGACGGAGGTGGGGGTCGGGTCAAGGGGTACAACGTGGGAGAGGAGAGGACGGGGTCGGGGACGAGGCCAGGGTCCGTACCCGGTGCACCCCTTAGGGCCCTGACCGCACCGAGGCTCCCCCCAGCTCGAGCACCCCGGTGAAGGTCTCCGCCCCCCGTCTCCAGGCCACCGCCAGGCGAGGTGTATTGAACGCGTACCCGATTTCCCCCCGGGGAGTCAGGGCGATCGATCCTCCCCGTCCTCCCACGAGATCGAGGAGGCGACGGACGCCGAGCCGGCAGGCCTCCTCGGGACCGGTCGTTCCCAGGGCATCGACCACGCACCGGGCCATGGACACCCGGAGGATGCCCTCTCCCCAGCCCGTGGAGCAGGTTCCTCCGAGTCCCGCCTGGGCCAGGAAACCCGCGCCGGGAATGGGGCTGTCACCCACCCTCCCGCGCCGCTTGAGGGGTCTCCCGCCCGTCGAGACGGCCACCGCCACCTCTCCCCCGTCATCCACCGCAACCGCCCCCACCGTGTCGGAGGGCGCGCCGCCGAACGAGAAGAGAGGATCCTGGTCCCGCGGTGACACCCGGAACCTCTCCCTCTCCCTCGCGGTGGTCAGGATCGAGGGATCGCAGAGGGTCATGCCTTTCTCCCGGGCCAGCTCCTCCGCTCCCTCACCCACGAGGAGGACCGATTCTCCCTCCTCGAGCACGGCCCGGGCGGCAAGAATCGGGTTCCGGAGGCGCTTGACGGCGGCCACGGCACCCACTCGCATTCCGGTGGACACCATGACCGCGGCATCCAGCTCGACCTCTCCCTCGCGATTGAGAAACGAGCCACGACCGGCGTCAAAGGTCTCGTCCTCCTCCATGATCAGGACGGCCGCGATGGCGGCATCGAGGACCGACCCTCCCGCGCCGAGGCGTCCCCAGCCCGCATCCAGAGCCTTGCTGCACCCGGCCTCGTGGGCCGAGACCTGGTCGTCCGGGATGTCCCAGGCTCCCCCATGCACGATGATGGCCCGCACCGGTCCTCCTTCCACGTGTTGCCGCAGGACGCCGACGCATTGTATAACAGCCGAACCGGAATGGGTTTCCGTCGCGTTATCCGGTAGCCGGATCTTGTGGCCAAGGGAGGAGCGTTGATGAAGGAGCTGTGGGCGAGACATCGCGACCGCGTCCTTGTCGGCGCCCTCTTCGCCTACGTGATCGTCCTCCTGATCGGCACCATCGGCGTGGCCTTCGACATCCAGTGGATCCTCGATTTTTTCTGATGGCGCGCTTACCGGGTGGACCTGAACGACTTGCCTGATCGGGGAGGGGAAGGATTCGCATGCTGAACGGTAGGCCAGCCGCTCCTGGCGTCGCCATCGGTCGAGCCGTGGTCTGGCTCCACGACCAGGACTTCGCACCCGCGCGCAAGATCGCCGAGCAGGACGTGGAGTCGGAAGTCCAGCGCTTCCACCTGGCACTGGCTCAGGCCCGGGCCGAGATCATCGCCCTCAAGAAGGCGGTCGAGCGAGGGCGCCAGGTCTCGGCCGAAGACCTGGCCATCTTCGACACCCAGGTCGCCTACCTCGACGATCCCGTGTTCCGGGGAGATATCGAGAAGGCCATCACCAACGACCGGGTGAACCTGGAGGGAGCCATCTCGGCCTCGACCAAGAACTTCGCTCGCATCTTCGAGCTCGTGGAGAACAAGACCATCAAGGAGCGCGCCTCCGACCTCCGGGACGTCGGCCTGAGGGTGCTGCGCCATGTCCGGGGTGATCTCGCCGAGCGTCCCGGAGTCGTCGATACCGACCGCACGGTCCTGGTGACGGATGAGCTCCTGCTCTCCGACGTGGCTCAGCTGGAAATGGCGGGCTATGCGGGGATCGTGGCCGAGGGAAGTGCCGAGCGGAGCCACCCGGTGATCCTGGCCCGATCCCTCGGCATCCCCATCGTCACGGGAATTCCCGGTGTCCTCGAGAAGGTCAAGAACGGAGATCTCCTCATCGTCGACGGGAGTTCCGGCTCCCTCCACATCGATCCCAGCAGCGAAATCCGCGACGAGTACCTGCAGATTCGCCAGGAGTTCCGGTCGACCCTGGAGACCCATCCGGAGATCCTCGGACAGGAGAACCGCACCCACGATGGCGTGGCCATCAAGATCCTGGCCAACATCGCGAAGATCTCCGACCTCGAGATGACCACCTCCTCCAACATGGATGGAGTCGGTCTCTTCCGGAGTGAGTTCGACTACGTGGTATCCAAGACCCTGCCCACCGCGCACCGGCTGGCCGAGACCTACGGGGCCGCCGCCGAGCGCCTGAAGGGCCGCCCCCTCAACGTCCGTCTGCTCGAGATCGACACCAGCCGGCCGTTTCACGATCTCAAGGTCTCCCCGGAGCCCAACCCGGCTCTCGGTCAGAGATCGCTCCGTCTTCTCCTGCGCCACCCGCGCCTGCTGGAGCCCCACCTCGAGGCCCTCTTGCTGGCGGCGCCCCGGGGAAACATCGGAGTGCTGGTGCCGTTCGTGTCGTCGCTCGACGACCTCAAGACCGTCACCGGTGAGCTCGAACGCATCGCGAGAAAGGGCGGCCTCGACCGCAGCCTGGTCCGCATCGGAATGGTCCTCGAGATCCCGAGCGTGCTCTTCCAGCTCCAGGAGATCATCCCCCACGTGGACTTCATCGCCATCGGCGTGGACAACCTGTCCCAGTACCTCCTCGCCGCCGATCGCAACAACAGCCTCATCTCCGAATATCAGGATCGGGCCAACCCCGGAGTTCTCCGCGCCCTCGCCCACGTCGCCAAGATCCTCGAACCGAGCGGACGCGAGTTCTATCCCTACGGAGACATCGTCGCCGACCCGCTCTTCACCCCCCTCCTGCTCGGGATGGGATTCCGGAATCTGAGCATGTCCCCGGTGGCCGTACCTCGGGTCAAGGGAGTCCTGACCCGTCTCGATATCGCGTCCTGCACCAGGCTGGCCGCCGAATGTCTCGGATTCGACACCGGCGCCCGGGTGCAGAGAGCGCTGGCGCACACACGCCAGCAACTCCTGGCCAAGGTGCCCAGCGTCTGAGGCCAACGTGACCGAGAAGGCCGTCTATCTCGACTCCAACGCCAGCACGAAGGTGCATCCGGCGGTGCTGGAAGCCATGGTGCGCGCCCTGAAGGACCATCACGGCAATCCCTCCAGCAGCCACGCCTCGGGACGGGCGGCGCGCGCCGCCATCGAGCGAGCCCGCTCCCAGGTAGCGGAGCTCCTTGACTGCCAGCCCGGCGAGATCGTGTTCACGAGTGGCGGCACCGAATCCAACAATCAGTCCCTGCAGGGAGCCTGCTTCGCCGCTCGTGCGGAAGCCCGCCGTCTGGTGACCACCACCATCGAGCACCCGGCCATCGATGAGGTCTGCTCGTGGCTGGAGCGATTCGGCTTCCGGACCACCCGGATCGGAGTCGACGGGAAGGGTCGTGTCGATCCCCACGATGTCGAGTCCGCCGTCGACGACGCAACGGTGCTCGTCTCCGTGATGCACGCCAACAACGAGATCGGCACCATCCAGCCCGTGGCCCGCATCGCCACCCTCGTCAAGAAGAAGGATGACCGCATCCTCCTTCACACCGACGCCGCCCAGAGCGTGGGCAAGATCCCCGTACGGGTGGATGACCTCGGCGTCGATCTCCTGTCCATTGCCGGTCACAAGCTCCATGCCCCGAAGGGAGTGGGCGCCCTCTACATCCGAGGGGGAACGAATGTGGAGCGCTTCCTCCACGGCGCAGGACACGAAGGCGGCCGTCGGTCGGGCACCGAGGCCACACCCCAGATCGTGGGACTCGGCGAGGCCTGCTCCCTCGCCCGGCAAGACCTCGAGGGGCGGGGAGTGCGCATGGAGGAGCTACGCGATCTCCTCGAGCACCGCCTGCGGGAGTGCTTTCCGCACGCGGTGATCCACGGGGACACCGAGCATCGTCTGCCCAACACCTCGAGCATCGGAATCCCCGGTATCGATGCCGTGAAGCTCCTCGCCCGGCTCGACGGGGTGGTCGAGGCCTCTACCAGCGCGGCCTGCCACAGCGGCAGGGTCGCGAGGTCGGCCGTGCTCTCGGCCCTTCAGGTGCCCGAAGACGTGGCGCGAGGAACCCTTCGCCTCACCATCAGCCGCTTCACCACGCCGGACGAGATCCACCGCGCGGTCACCGCCATCGCCGCCGCCGCCCGGTCGTGAGCCACTCTCGCGCGACGTCGAGCCAGGGGCCCGCGCCTCGGATCGCTTGCTCCTTGTCGTGCGCTACCGGACCCGGCGGACCGACGTCATGCGATCTTCCTTCTCGATCCGCGAGACGACCTCCATTCCCTTCACGACCCGGCCGATCTGGGTGTAGGCCCCCACCAGCCTCGGAGCAGGAACGAGGGTGATGAAGATCTGGCAGCCGCCGGTATCCTTCCCCGAGGTGGGGATCCCCACCGATCCCCTCTCGTAGGGCCTGCGGGTCACCTGATCGCGCAGAATGATGCCTCCTCCGCCCCAGCCGTCACCGCGCGGGTCGCCCCCCTGAACCACCCAGTTGGGGACCACGCGGTGAAACGCCAGACCGTCGTAGAATCCCCGCTCGACCCGCTTGAGGAACCCCGCCACGTGAAGGGGGGCCTCCGCGGGAAAGAGCTCGAGATCGATCGCGCCTCGACGGGTCACGATGCGCACGAGGGGGCGGGACGGACTCTTCTCGACCTCGACCCCGGGAGTCTCCGGCGCGGGAACGACTCTCTCCAGCTTCCAGGCCGGCGGCAGCTCGCCGTCCTCGACTCCTCCGAGAACGAGTGTTCTCCGGGCCTCCAGCCGGACCATGGCATCGGGATCACCGAGCGCGGCGCGAATGGCTTCGTTGGCCTGATCGCCTCCCAGTGCTCCCAGGGCCCGGACCATGGCGGCTCGAGCCTCGGCCAGCTCGGTTCCCGTGGCCCGCGCGAGGCTCGACAGGAGAGGCTCGAGAGCGCTCGCCTCCTTGCGGGCACCGAGGACGTCGGCGGCACTCGTGAGAACGGCGAGATCACTCGAGGTCAGGGCGGAGATGAGGAGAGACCGGGCCGGTGGGAGGTTGATGGTTCGGGCCGCTTCCACCACCGCCTCCCCCACCCGGGCCCCCCCGCTCTTGAGGCCCGCCTGGAGAAGGCCGAAGATATCGGGCTTCTCGACGTGGGCGAGCGCCCGGTACGCCGAGGCCCGCAGCAGGGGCTGTTCATCCTGCAGAAGGCCAGGGAGCCGGCGCAGCGCGTGAACCCCGAACACCTTTCCGTAGGCCTCGATGCCCGCCGCGCGGACCTGCAGAGACTCGTCCCGCAAGGAGAGGATCACCGCGGCCTTGGCCAGAATCCTCTCGTCGCGCGGAAACTGCAGCGCATCCAGGTCGATGGATGCGAGGCCCTGGGTCGCCTCCATGCGCACATGCGGCCGCTCGTCCCGGCTCAGGACCAGGAGACCGCGCGTCGCCCCGGGGGTCCCCACGGCCGCCAGACCCCGCACCGCTTCGACCACCACCTGCTCGCTGTCGTCCCGGGCCAGCTCGAGAAGAGCGCCGAGGGTGGCGTCGCCTCCTCCGCGGAGAAGGCGGGTCCCGAACACCCGGACCAGGGGATGGCCGTCTCCCTTGAGTGCAACGATGCGATCCGATCCCGAGGTGAATCCCGATCGACCCAGAGCGAGGGCTGCCCGCCAGCGGAGCTCGGCATCCTCATCCCCGAGGGCAACCAGCAGGGCCTCGCGGGCCGGCTTGGAGGTGGCCCGCGCCAGGGCCAGGGCCGCCGCCCGGCGCACCTCGGGAGGACGATCGGTGGCCAGGGCCTCGATGGCGGTGGCGAAAGCCTCGTCCCCTCCGAGACGGCCAAGAGCGAGGAGGGCCTGCTCCCGCACCGCCGGGTCTCCCTCGCGCGCCGTTTGCGAAAGGTCGGCCACCGCCGCCCCGTCGCCCAGGAGGCCCAGGGCAAAAGCCGCCTCCGCAACGATTCCTGGATCCGCGTCCGCGAGGAGAGCGGTCACCGATGCGCGAGAGCGAGGGTCACCGATCCGACCGCACGCGAGAACGGCCCGTCGCCGGACCACCGGAGAGGAATGGGCGAGCAACCTTCCCAGCCCGTCCTCCTCGAAGACCCGGGCATCCTCGAGAGCGCCGATGGCCAGCAAGGACGACCGCGCGTCCGGCTCCACGTCAATGGGGGTGGAGCCGAGAGACGGGAGCGACGAGAGCGAAGTGACCGCGATCGAGCACAGGAGGAGACGAAACGTCACTCGATGGTCTCCTTGAGGGAGGAACGCGATCGCTGATCGCGCTGGACACGATGCGAACCCTTTGCTAACAACTTCGTTAGGTGGAGGCAAGCCGCCGCGCCAGAGGAGTCCCCCTTGAACGAATCATCGCGAGCCAAGCTCGCCGAGCGGGCCGCCCTCCTCGAGCGGGTGCGAGAGGAGGTCAAGGGTACCCTCGTCGGCCTCGAGGCAGCGATGGAAGAGGTCCTGGCCGCCCTCCTGGCCGGAGGCCACGTGCTCCTGGAGGGCGTCCCCGGCACCGGAAAGACCCTCCTCGTGCGCACCCTGGCCCTCGCACTCGAGCTCGATTTCCGGCGCATCCAGCTCACTCCCGATCTCCTTCCCGCCGACATCACGGGCAGCCACGTGCTCGACGAGCAGCACGGACGTCGCACCTTCATCCTCCGCGAAGGTCCGGTCTTCGGCAACGTTGTCCTCGCCGACGAGATCAACCGGGCCACTCCCCGGACCCAGTCTGCCCTGCTCGAGGCCATGGCCGAGGGACAGGTGACGGTGGGGGGAGAGACGCGAAAGCTCCCCGATCCTTTCTTCCTGCTCGCCACCCAGAACCCCATCGAGATGGAAGGGACCTATCCTCTCCCCGAGGCCGAGCTCGACCGGTTCTTCTTCAAGACCCAGGTTCCTCGGCCAGGCCCCGACGAGCTCCGGGAGATCCTGCTTCGCACCACGCGCTCCTTGCGGCCCGCCCCCCGGCCGATCCTGTCCGCGGCCCAGGTGCTGGATCTGCGCGCCGCGGTGCGCGAGATCGTGACCCCTCCGGCGATCCTCGATTACGTGGTGCGTCTGATCTCCGCACTGGACCCGACGACCCCCGACCCGTGGCCGGATCTGCAGCGCACCGTGCGCCACGGCCCCGGTCCCCGGGGCGCCATCTCGCTCCTGCTCGGCTCGAAGGCCCTGGCTCTCCTGGCGGGTCGCCCGGACGTCTCCTTCGACGATGTGGCCCGTCTCGTCAAGCCGGCGCTCCGCCATCGCCTCCTCCTCACGTTCGAGGCCGAGGCCGAGGGTCTCACCTCGGACAGGCTGCTCGACGACATCCAGTCGAAGGTAGGGCCGGTCTCTCCCGAGCTCCAGCGCTGGCAGGACAAGCTCGCCCCCCGGGAAGAGAGCGCCTGACCCATGGCACGCCCGGAGCAAGGATCTCGCTGGCCCCGAACGCCTCGACCCGGGAGACCGGGGTGGCCCCGACGACTGCTCACCCTCTCGCTCCTGCGGAGATCTTCGCTGGCCCGTGTCCTGGCCGCAGCATCGTCGTTCGTGCCGGGCGTGGGGCAGATCCTCCTCGGGCGACACGCCCGGGGCATCACCCTGTTCATGCTCTTCGCCACCACCCTCAACGGAGCCCTCCTCAACCTGCTCCTCGACGACCGCAGTGAGCTCCGCCCCTACGTTTCCTTGCTCGTCGGGTTCGCCGGCCTCCTCTGGTTGGTGTCCTTCATCGACGTGGTGGCCTCCCTCCTCTTCCTGCGGACTCTCGCCCCCGAGAATCGCCGCTCCCTCTTTCTCCTCGCCGCCTCACACTACCTCAAGGGTGAGCTGGAACCGGCCCGGGCCATCCTCGTCCGGCTGCTCCGGCGGGATCCCTCCGACATCGCGGCCGGACTCCAGCTTGCCGCCGTACACGCGCGCGCGGGTCGCCTCCAGAAGGCACGACGACTCCTGCGAAGATGTCATCGCAAGGATCGGGGCCGGACCTGGGAATACGAGATCCTGTCGCGCCTGGAGAGTCTGGGACGACGAGCGACGTCGCCGCCCTCCTCATCCCGTCAGGCGCCGGGAGACGAGCCACCGTCGCCGTCATCCCAGTCCAGCACGAGCCTCTCTCCGTCGCCGAAGACGATCTCGTGACACCGTTCACGGAAATCGCTCAGGACGACCCGATCCACCTTCCTCCCGTCCACCAGGATCCCGTTCGAGCTCAGGTCCTCGACCTCGACGAGGAAGGGATGGAGGAACGAGACCCGGACGTGCATGCGCGAGATCTTGCGGAAGGCTGGACTCCTTCTTTGCTCCCGCCCGTCCTCGAGATAGGCCCGGGTCGACTGCAGCGAGAGCGTACAGGCCCGGCTGCGCCCGATCGTGATCGACCTTCCCCGGTGGACGCGGACCTCCTCGGAGAGGAAGAGGCCACTCACTCCACGCACACGCACGGCAGCCCTCCCTCCGGATCCCTCTCCCGCAGCCTCGCGGCTCCTCTTCATGATGATGTCTCGTGGCTTGGTGATCACGGGCAGGACCTCGAGTGTACGGATCGGGGCAGGAGGCTGACGCAAGCGTCGTGCCTTTGCCTCCGAGCCACTCCCGGGCCCTCGCCGGCAATGATGGACCCTCCGGGCTCGCCCGCAGCACCTTCCGGGCGATCCTGCTCACCCCGGCGTGCGATCCCGAAACGAATCTCCTCCTTCGATTCCTCCTCCGCGGCCCCGGATCAGTCCAGGACCACCCCTTCGAGCTGGAGATCGTCCAGCTCGTGCCCGAACCAGGACCGGATCTCGATCTCCCCCTCCCGCGCCGCGTGAGTGAGCTCGCGCTCCAGCACCAGAACCCCATCGACGAGGAAGCGGATCTGCCGGGCGTAGTCGGTGATCTCCAGGGTGACCCGATACCGTCTCCCCGGCTCGAACCGGAAGTCCACGATGCCCCGGGGCTCCCGGAGGAAGCGGCCGGCGAGGTGGAAGTAGTTCTCGTAGTCCGCGATGTCCCCGGTCCAGGTGTTCAGCTGGCCCCGGCGCGGATCTCCCGGCTGCCCCCGCGAAAAAACTCCCAGGTTGTTTCCCAGCAAGGACACCACCATGAAGAAGGGTCCAGGCTCGTCCTGGGTCAAGAGGTCGAACTCCAGGCTCACCCCTCGATAGACATCGAGCTCCGCCCGGTACTGGATCCCGGTGACGGCCTTGAACCGGGATCCCGTCATGCGACCGGGCGGAGGCCGGCACACGAGGTGGCCCCCCACCACGGCGAAGCGCTCCCCCGGGCCCTTCCAGTCGGCAAGCTGCTCCGCACTCTCGAAGTCGTACAGGATGCGCACCCTGTTCTTCGGGCCGGCCACGGGAATCACCGATCCGACCAGACGCCCGTCGAGCTCTCGTAGCGACCGAGCGCGGCGACAGACGGCGAGCTTGTCATCGATCTCTTCCCTGCGCTGGCGATACGAAGGCCGGGTCACGGGATCCTGCATGAGGGCGACAAAGAGCTCCTCCGCCTGCTCGTACTCGGCCCGGGCAAAGGCATCCTCCGCTTCCATCAACTTGTCTTCCACCGCCCTTGCCAGGACAGCGTCGCTCTCCTCCTGCATGGATTCGGCCGCGGATACCCTCCGACCCGCCCAGTCGAAGAATCCCCGGGGAAGATCCGGATCCTCGCCGCGTGCCCCGGCCAGGGCGCGCGCGCGGTCCAGCTCCTTTCGCGACTCCACGAGAAGGCTCTTGCGCCGAGTCAAGTTCGTCTCGGACACCGCCTGGTCGAGGAAGAGAAAGGCCAGAGCCACGGTCTGGCCCGCGCCCCTGGCCGGAGCGAAGCGGGCCACTTCGGATGGGTCCAGGTCATGGACGGAGGCCTCCGACTCGCGGTTGCTTCCGACGAAACGGTACCTCACGATTCCTGCCTCGACGGAGATGATCTCCTTCTCGAAGCGGTTGCCGCGGAACACCACCTTGTCGCTCTTCCCCACCAGCTGGCGAAGCCCCACCTCGACCCGCGACCAGAGCCGCTCGAGCAATTCGACCCGGATGAGGTAGGCCGCCGTCTCCCACCGGATGCCTTCGAGATCGCTTGATTCATCGGCCATCGGCTCGAGCTCGCGTAACCTCTCCGCGAGCATCACCCGCACCCGGAGGTAGTCCTTCGCCGCAAGGAGAGGCTCGAGGGCAAGAACGAGCTGGTGGTGCCTCTCCTCCTCCTCGAGGAGGGCATCCCGCTCCCTCTCGGTGGCGAAGGAGCGGAGCTCATCCTGCTTGTCGACGAGCTGAGGGATCTCGTGGAAGATCCCGTCGTCACCCAGGGCGTCGATTCGCCGCCGCGCGGACTCGAACTTGCGGGCATCGAGGAGCTCCAGCACCTCGCCCTCCCGACGACGATGGTTTCCGCGCCAGGTCTGGCGAAGCTCCCCTCGGGCCTGCTCGAGACGATCGCCGACCCGAAGGAAATCGGACGCCAGGAGCAAGTCGCCGACGTCCTCCAGCCGCCGATCCAGCTCGGAAAGGAGTGCCGCCCGGCTCGAAAGATCCACGAACGACGCCGTGCCATCTCCGACCGGCCTCCAGGCGCACCGGGCCAGGATCGACTCGGTGAGCGACCGGGAGGCGCGAGGGCGAACTCTCCCCTCGGCCTCCTCCCGTCTCCGCTCCACGCGCTGGAGGAAACTCTCGGGAAGATCCGAGATGCCCCGCCGGAGCTCTCTCGAGAGTGCGCGGCCGAAGCCCGACTCCTCGAGCCCCAGGGAAAAGAGAGCCACCGCCTCGCGCTGGTCCCCTCTCTTGACGAGACGCTCGGCCTCGTCCTCCACCCGGGCCAGCACCAGGGCCAGGACGTCGTCGAACCGGCGCTGCACCTCGAGCTGACGGCGGCGGAGGCGCTCCTCCAGCTCCACGGCTCCGCCCGTCCCGCTCTCGACGAGCTGGCGCTCGATGGCCTCGCAATCGACGAAAAGATCGACCAGCGCCGCCGGCACGAGCTCTCGGCTCTCGATCTCCTCGATGACATGGAGCAGCGATGCCGAGCCAGCCTCCACCGGATCCGAGCCTTCGGACTCGCCCACCACGGGTTCCGGAGCTCCCCCTCTCTTCAGCAGCATCACGGCCACCACCACCAGCACCACCACCGCCGTGGCCGAGAGGAGCAGCCTCCACACGCCCGCTCGCTCACGCGGAGCCGGAATGCTCTCCCCCTGCTTGAGACGTGCGACGAGGGCGAGAAGATCGTCCGCGGAACGCGGTCGATGGGCAGGATCCTTGGCCATCAGCCGGAGGGCAAGCCTCTCCGCCCCCACCGACATCTCGGGCCGGATCCGCCTCAGCGGAACGGGCGGGGTGAACAGCACCTTGGCAATGACCTCGCCGATCCCCTCTCCCGCGAAGGGCGGGCTCCCCGTCACCATGTGATGGAAGGTGGCGCCCAGGGAGTACAGATCGCTCCGGGCGTCGGCGTTCCGGGGGTCCTGAGCCTGCTCCGGCGAGATGTACTGCGGGGTTCCGATGGTGGCACCGGCATGGGTGAGGGACGGCTGCTCGGGAACCTTGGCCAGCCCGAGGTCGGCCAGCTTGACCTCGCCCTTCTCCGTGATCATCACGTTGGCCGGCTTGACATCCCGGTGGACGACCCCCGAGGAATGGGCGTGAGACAGGGCCTGCGCCACCTTGTCGAGGATATCCAGCGCCTCCGTCTCGGTGAGGGTGCGCTCCTTCAGGATGTCGCGCAGGCTGCTTCCCGCCACGTACTCCATGGAGAAATAGGCGTGGCTCCCCGAGAGTCCGAAATCATATCCTCGGACGATGTTGGGGTGGTCGAGATGGGCCACCACCCGGGCCTCGCGCTGCAGCCGCTCGACTTGCCGCGCATTGCGGGAAATCGAAGGACGCAGGATCTTGAGGGCGACCACGCGATCGAGAGCCAGGTGCCGGGCCCGGAACACCGTGCCCATTCCGCCCGACCCGAGACGCTCGAAGATCTCGTAGCCCTCGATGGCGGGCGGGCGTTGCGGGCTCTTCTCGGACATCCGGTGCCTCGAACGGTGCGACTAGAAGCCGCGGACGACGTCACGCCAGTGCTCGTCGAGCTGTTTCAGGCTCTTGCCGAGCGTGGTCTGGCACGCCTCGTCATGATACCGCCTCTTCTCGGCCACGTTGGGAGTGATCTCGAAGCGGGGCAGAAGCCGCCGGAGGGACTCGACGAAACGACCGAACCTCTTCGGATCCTCGAGGAGGAGTTGAACCACCGAGGAGGACTTGGCCAGATCCCCGGTGGTGAGCTCGTCCAGACGCAGGACCACGATGTCCAGCAGATCCCGATCCCGTCCCGATGCCACGTCGGTCCGCACCAGATCGCGCCAGGAAGACGCCGTCTTCCACTTCTCCTGAACGCTGGAGGGGCTCTTCCTTCCGTAGGCGCGCTCGTTGCCCCGCACCGGCTCCCCGAGACAAAACGTCTGCGGGTCCCCGAGGACGCGCCGCTCGAACTCCACGGCGAAGCCCTCGTCGAGCCAGGCCGGCAGGTAGTTGTACTTGAAGTGGAAGAGGTTGAGCAGCACGTGGGCGACCTTGTGGACGGAGCTCGAGACCAGCGTCTCCTCCTGCCGCCCCTCCACGAGGTCCACCGACGCCGGGGGCATCCAGTGGTAGAAGCCGTGGGATTTCTTGTTCAGCTCGATCCAGGAGCGACCCTGCCGGTTCTCCTCTCCGAAGTACTGCACGTAGCGAGCGTAGTCTCCCTGTTCCTCGAAGAGGAGCACGATCAGCGGCTTCTGCCAGAGCTCTTGCTCCATGGGAAAGAGCTCGTAGAAGATGTCGCAGGCCCTCTCGAGGGTGTCGACCAGGGACCGGGCCTTTTCCTCTCCCAGATCGGTGAAGACCGCGAACCGCGGGGAGCCCACCACGTCGAGGGCGATCCCGGTGGCCTTCGCGAGCTCGTCGCGCTGGCGGAGCGCCTCGAGCTGGTCTCTCTTGACCCACCTCTGCTGATAGCGGACGTAGCCCTCGGCCAGCCGGGCCTCCTCCTCGGTCATCCAGCGCCCGTCCTTGAGGATCAACCCCTTCTCGCGGTTGGTCCGCTCCTCGGGGGTGACCCATCGACCCTCGTGGAGCACGAGCCCTTGCGCGCGCATTCGAGCTTCTTCCTGGCGGCTCTCCAGCTCGTCACGCTCCTCTTCGGTCATCCAGCGACCGTCGTGAAGAATCCGTCCCAGGGCGGTGTTGGCCACCTCGTTCATGGGGTCGAGGAGCACCACCTCTTCCATCAGACGCTTCCACTCCTTGACGAAGCCGTGCTTCCGGCAATGGGCGGCCAGCTCGAGACGACCCTCCACATCCCCGGGCTGGAGGGCAGCCCGCAGGCGTTCGAGCTCGGCCTGGGGAGTCTCCTTCTCCTCGATGCGAGCCAACTGGCTCAGCAACACCGTTTGCACACCGAAGCGCGTCTTGACCTTGAGGTGGAGGTCGGTCCTTTCGATGATCTCACCTTCCACCTTTCCCCCCGTCTTGAGGTGGACGATGTCGCCGAGGGCCAGGCTCGCCGTGAGGCCGACCAGGGCCATCGCGAGGAAGGCATACCGGATCCTGCCATGGGGCATCGCTTCGAGCCTCCTTGCTCCCGTCGATTGGCTATCCGATCCCGTACTTCTCGAGCTTGCGCTGCAGCGTGAAGCGGCTGATACCCAGCATCTCCGCCGCCCGCGTCTTGTTCCCGTCGCTGCACTCCAGTGCCTTGATGATCTCGCGAGTCTCCACGTCTTCCACCAGATGGGTGAGGTCGTGCACTTCATCCCCGAAGTCGGACGGGAGCGAGGTCTTCCTCTGGGCTCCCGCCGGCACGATTCCCGGAGAGAGGAGATCGGTGGTGATCACATGGTCCGACAGGGCGACCAGCCGCTTGATCTCGTTCTCGAGCTCCCGAACGTTGCCGGGCCAGCGATGGGCCGCCAGGGCCCCCAGAACATCACCATCGAAGATGCGGCGCCCCGTCTTCATCTCGTCGGTGTACTTCTCGAGAAAGAAACGGGCCAGAGCAGGGAGGTCCTCGATCCGCTCCCGCAGAGGAGGCAACTCCACCGTGAGCACCCGGAGTCGGTAGAAAAGATCCTCCCGGAACTCGCCCGCCCCGACCATCTCGGTCAGGTCCCGGTTGCTGGCCGAGAGCAAGCGCACGTCGACCTTCACGGTGTCCTTGCCGCCCACGGGACGGATTTCGCCCTCCTGGAGCGCACGCAGGAGCTTCTTCTGCATGTCCGGACTCATCTCCCCCACTTCGTCCAGGAAGAGGGTTCCCCCGTGGGCCACCTCGAAGAGCCCTTTCTTGTCCCGGGAAGCTCCGGTGAAGGAACCCTTCACGTGGCCGAAGAGCTCGCTCTCCAGCAGCGTGTCCGGCAAGGCGGCACAATTCTCGCTGACGAAGGGTCGATCCTTGAGGGGCCCACTGTAATGAATGGCCCGGGCCACGAGCTCCTTTCCGGTGCCGCTCTCGCCCTGGATGAGCACGGGCACATCGGTCTCCACGACCTTGTCGAGAAGGCGGAACATCTCGACCATGCGCCGCGATCCCCCGATGATGTCGCGGTAGTCGTACTTGGTTCCCGAACGTCCCGGGCCAGGGCGGGGCAGGACCGCCGATTCGTTCCTCACCACTCCATCACTCGCGATCTGGCGCTGCAGCTCCTCGTTCAGTCCGAGGATCGAATCGTGGCTCTCGCGCAGCTCCTGCACGAGGCGAGCCCGCTCCAGCGCCACCGCCGCCTGGTGGGCGAAGGCCTCCAGAACGTAAAGGTCATCCTCCGAGAAGATTCCCTTGTGGAGACGGTTGTCCAGATAGGCCGTTCCGAGGATCTTGCCCTGCACGGCGAAGGGAACGCAGATGACCGAACGGAGGCCGAGCTGTTCCACGCTCTGGGTCGCCTTGAAGCGGTCGTCTCCCTGGGCATTGACGATGACCACGGGCTCTCCCGTGCGACAGACCTGGGCCGCGATGGACCAGCTCACGTCGAACTCGGGCTTCTCGATCGCCTCCTGATCGAAGCGACGGGCCACCTTGAAGTCGAGACGGCCCTTGTCCATCAGGATGAGGAAGCCTCGCTCGGCGTCGGTGATCTCGATCATGGCATCCATGACGAGCTCGAGCAGGCGTTCGGGATGGAGCTCGGAATTCACGGCCTCGCTGACCTTGACCAGGCGGAGCAGACGCCCCCTCTCGCGCTTGAGCCGGGCCAGCTCCTTCTTCAGCGAGGGGCCCTCTCCGGACTGGGTCTCCTCCGGATCGGGGATTGGCTGGGTCCGGGAGGGCTCACCATCCTTGCGCTCCTCCTCGAAGTGAATCCGTACCGAGCCGATGTCGATGCGGTCCCCCTTGGCCAGGACGCGCCGGGTGACCAGCTCTCCGTTCAGATAGGTCCCGTTCTGACTTCCCGCATCGACGATGCAGTAGCCACGACCGGTCTTTTCGATGCGGCAGTGGCGACGGGAGGCCTTTTGATCGTCGAGACAGAGCAGGCTGTCCCGGGCACGACCGATGGTGACCACCTCCTCGCGGAGGGGAACCACCCGCCGCTGCTCGCCCTCGACGATGATGAGACTGGACAAGAAGGCTCTCCCCGACGGGATTCCCGATCCCTCGCAAACCTTTTCCCATCCCTATTCTAAACCCGGTGGCCCGGCGTCGCAAGAAGGGGGCCAACTCCCGGCCCGGGTTAGTCGAGGAGGGAAAACATGAACAGGAAGCCGCCCGTCCGGAAGCTGAAGGCAAGGAGGGCGAGCCTCCGGTGAAGGGTCCGGGAGGAGGAATGCCCGAGGAGGATCCGGATCCCCAGGAACGCCACCGGAAAGTACAGGATGAGGGCCACGGTGGAGAGGCCGATGTGGATCTGGGCGAGGAGCCCCAGGGAGAAGGAAAACGCGGTCTGCACGGCATGCCTTTCGAGCTGGAGTGAAAGGACCAGCCCCACGTCGAGGAGGATCCCGGACACCACCAGCGGTACATGGACACGACGTCGTCTCCGGGCCAGCAGCCCGAGGAGGAGCAAGACATAGGCCAGGGTGGCCACCCACATGTTCGCGGTCATTGCCGATCCCCTCCTCGACCTGTATGCAGGAGCTCACGACAGGCATCGAAGACCCGATCCGATGCGATCCTCTCCATGCACCGGTGGTCGATGGGACACACCTTGAGGTGGCAGGGAGAGCAGGACACCGACTCCCGCACCACGGTCGTGGTCTCCAGGTTGCCTTCGGTGTGCCTCGGATCGGTGGCCCCCATGAGAACGACCACCTTGCGGCCGAAGGCGACCCCGAAATGACGCGTTCCCGTGTCCGTGGTGACCAGGAGTGACGTGCGTCGCAGGAGGGGCTTGAGCATTCCCAGGTCGACACGATCTCTCGAGGTGTCGATGGAAGGCTCGGTCATGAGAGCGCAGATCTCGGCCGCCAGCCCCTCCTCGCCCGGCCCACACAGCACGACCACGCGTGCCCCACGCTCCCGTGCCAGCCGGTCGCCGACCCGGGCGAACCGGTCCGATCTCCACAGCTTGCTGGGGCCGAAAGAGGCGCCCGGATTCAGAGCCACGACCTCATCGGTGTCCTGGACTCCGTGTCGGGAAAGAAACTCCCGGCAGCGGTCCTCCTCCTCCCGGGTCACGAAGAGCTCGAGGTGCCGGCCCGCGGAAGGAATGCCCAGACTTCCCAGCAGCTCCAGGTAGTAGTCGCCCATGTAGGAGGGGCGACGGCGGCGCCCCTCCATCTCGGGGAACACGGCATGGTTGAGGAGCAGGCCTCGTCCGGGAGCGTAGCCTGCCCGCCGCCGGCAGCCGGAGAGGCGCGCGAGCAGGGCCGAGCTCAGGGAGTTGGGGAGGATCACCGCCAGGGCGTAGCGGTGCGCGCGAAGCCGGCGGGCCTGAGCCAGAAAGCCGAGGATTCCTCCCCCGGCTCCGTGTCGATCGAAGATCACCACCTCGTCGAACCAGGGCGCACCGGACAGGATCCGCGCCCCGGCCGGCCGCGTGAGCAGTGTGATGCGAGCCCCCGCGAGCCCCTCACGCAGCGCGCGAAAGGCCGGTGTCGCCATGACCACGTCCCCCACCCAGCTCGGGGCGAGGACGAGGATCTCGCCCCGCGAGAGGTCGTCGGGAATGTCGAGATGTCTGGACACGGGGTCTGACCGAGGCGTTACCCGGGGCATCGAGGCTCAGCCAACGTCGGCGCACAGAGCCACGAGGGCCCGGGCCAGCTCGCGGCCCAGGCGGATCGTAGAGTACCTTCGTTCGACGACGGTTCGACCATGCTCGACCATGATCCTCGTGGCATCCTCCTCCTGCCCGACCGCGCGGAGAGCCCTGAGCCAACCGTCGTCGTCGTACACCAGCCGTCCCGCCCGTCCCGAGTCCAGGAGCTCGGGCTGGACCCCGGTCGCCTCCGCCACCACGGGCACGCCACACGCGAGGTATTTGAGAATCCTCAGGCCACACTTCCCTCGCGTCCAGGGATCCTCCGGAAGAGGAGCCAGCCCCACGTCGAGGGAATGGAGGAACGGGACCTCGGCCTCCTTGGACCACGGCGTGAAGTCGACGGGGAACCCGGTGAGCCGGGGTGAGCGATCGCAGAGGACGGCAAGACGCATCCGCGGCTCTGCCGCCGCGGCCCGGTTCAGGACGGGAGCCAGCGCCTCCAGGTAGGGAAGCGTCGACGACGATCCGATCCAACCCGCGCGGAAGGCGCCGCCGCGGGAGCGGGGAGGAGCGAGGGGATACGCTCCGGGATGCAGCCCCGTGGGCAGCACGAGGACTTCTCGTGCGCCTCGCTGGAAGGCCAGCCCGGCCAGATACTCGTTTCCGGCCACGACGAGGTCGGCGCTCCGCGCGAGGAAGCCGAACCTGCGCTCGCGTGTTCGGCTCCTTCTCGCTCCTCGAGACGTGTCGGTGAACGGCAGAGCATCGTCGAAGTCGAAGACGAGCCTTCGCGCCTCCCGCCTCAGCCTTTGCGCGGAGACGAGCCCCATGAGCCGTCGCTGCAAGAGCACCACCGAATGGCCTGCCGCCAGCCCCAGGACCCGCGAGCGGGCGCGGAGCCCGGAGGGGATCGCCTCGCAGCGGACGACAAGACCCTCGTCGCGGAGGGGCGCCACGAGATCGAGCACCCGATGGCGCGCCGACGGATCGTCCTCTCCGGCCAGGAGAGCGAGGAGGGATCGATCGGTCACGAGCCCTCTCTCCCCTGCAGCAGCACATCTTCCATGGCCCGGAGCTTCTCCTGCCAGGGATGGCGCTCGGCCCGGGCCCGCACGGCAAGACGAGCCTCGCGGTGGAGATCGCGATGCGACACCAGGTCGGCAATCCCCCGGGCCATCTCGTCGATGCGATGGGGATCCTCCACCACCAGCGCCCCCGGAAGATCCAGGAGCTGCTCGGAGGCTCCATTCCAGCGCGTGGTCACCACGGGAAGCCCGCTGGCCATGGCCTCCAGCACCACCAGGGAGCACGGGTCGTAGTAGGTCGGGTGGAGAAGAACGTCGGCAGCCTGGTAGTAGCGCTCCACGCGATCACACGCGCCCCGGAACGAGACGCGACTCTCCACCCCGAGCCGCCGGGCAAGCGCGCGATAAGGCTTTTCGTGGCCCCGCCCCACGACCACCAGGGACGCCTCGACCGGAGAGCGGAGGAGCCGCCCGAGGACGCGCAGCGCCGAGGGGAGTCCCTTGAGCCGGAAGTTGTGGCCCACGAAGAGGAGCCGCGCACCCGAGGAGTGAAAGCCGAGGTCGCCGTCACCCTCCTTTCGTGGCTCGTCCGCGGGCAGGAACCGGTCGAGGTCGACTCCGTTCTCGATCACCCGGATGCGAGCGGGTGAGACCCCGAGTCCCTCGTGAAGCCGGTTCGCCACGAATCGCGACACGGCCACGATCCGGCAGGTCGACCGGGCCATGTCCTCTTCCACCGCGAGAAAGTGTCGCACCGTGGGCTGCAGTCGGCGGAGAGCAAGCCTCGCGCCCGCCACCACCTTTGATCCGCACGACGCCGCGCTCCGGGCGAGCGCGTCGCGGAAGACGCCGCCATGAGGGTTGTAGACCGTGGCCCAGGAGATGTGACGCACGGCGAGAACCGCGTCGAAGCCTCGTCGCTCGGTCTCGGCCCGGGCCCGGGAGGAGAATCCTCTCTCGCGGGCGCGGCGACCGCCTCGCTCCTCCTTGATGGTGATCCGCTCGTAGGGAGCTTCGTCTCCCGCGAACGTGCCGGCGAGGGCAGCCACGTCATGCCCCCGGGCCAGAAGGTGTCGTGCCAGCCGATCGAGATAGGCCTCCGCGCCCCCCCGAGAAGGCTCCATGCGATCGATCACCAGGGCGATGCTCCTCCTTGGCATGGTCATCGCGACGTCTCCCGCGCCTTCCGCGGCACGTGAGCGAGAATGCGGAGCTCCTTTTTCCTCACCGCGCGGAGGAGGGGTCGGATGTCGAGCCCCGGGGCGGCCGAGCGCAGGTACTCCTTCAGACCGCGCAGCCGGTCGGCGCGTGAGACCACGCTTCCCAGGGACGACGACAGTGCGGCCAGGTCCTTGATCCTCCAGCGGCGGACTCGCCAGGGATGCGAGAGCGACCGCTCCACATCGAGGAGGACGAGCCCACCGTCCTCGCGGCGGAGAAAGTGGCAGAGGTAGAGATCGCGGTGAAAGAGCCCCCGGGTATGCATCCGGGCGGTGATCCTCGCCACACTCTCGAGGGCACGTCGCACACGAAGGCTCTTCCTCTCCGCCCCCACCAGCCAGTCGTCGAGGGGAACCGCAGGCTCGACGGCACGGGTGAGGAGGAACGACATTCCCCTTGCGCTTCCGGCCAGGACCGGCCGCGGAACCTCGATGCCGTGGCTCCGGAATTCGAGCAGACGGTGCAGCTCGCGCACGGCCCGCGGCGTTCCCGGAAGGAGGCGATCGATGCCCCTCGATCGCAGCACCTTCAGGTAGAAACGAAGCGGGGCCAGCGCCGGATGCTCGACGACGACGTTGCGGCGATCGAGCACGTCACGCTGAACGGTACCCGGCAGACGAAGCACGTCGGCCGCCGACGCGATCTCCAGGCGTTCCGTCGTCTCGGCCTCTTCCCGGACCACGAGCAAGCGACCACCATCGCGAGGCGGCAAGAGGGAACCGACGGCAGCAATCCCGTGGCGCAGACTCCTGGCTACCTTGCAACCGCCTTCCGTCCCGTCGTGCGCTTGCGGCTCTTCTTGCCCGCGGCCCGGGGACGAGCCGACCTCGACTCCTTCACCGCCGAACCCGGGGAGGATTCGGAGGTGGAGCGAGAGGTTCGCTTTGCCTTTCGCTTGCGGGTTCCCGAGGCCGCAGCGGCCCGGGTTGACCGGGGGCGAGAGCCGCCGCTCCCCGTCTTCCGGGCTGCGGTCTTCTTCGCCGCTTTGGCGGCGGGATGGGACTTGCGCGGGGTACCGGCCTTCTTCCGGGTCGGCCCGGACCTGGTCGTCTTGCGCGAGGTGCCCGCGACCTTGCCGGCCTTGGGGCCCGCCTTTCGAATGCGACGGAGGAGGTCGGAAACGCTATGGGTGGTGCGCCCCCCGACCGGAAGCAAGGCGACGCCCAGGGAGTCGGCCTTCTTCTGCAGCAAGGCGAGGTCTCTCTCGCCCTCGGCCACGGCCAGCACCGTGGGCAGGATGGTCTCGAGTGCATCGTCCAGCTCACCCGCCTTCAGGCGGGTGATGTAGTCCACGAATCCGAAGGCGGAGAGGACCTCGACGCGATCGGCGAGGGGCTGGATGGGTCGCGAAGGATCGAGAGCGCGCACGACTTCGTCGGCGAGCAGGGCCACGATGAGGAAATCCCCCCGGCTCTTGGCATCCTTGAGGCGTCGAACATGTCCCGGATGGACGAGGTCGAACGCTCCTGTCACCAGCACCACGACCTTGCCCTGCGATCGAAGGAGAGCAACGATGCTCTGGAGCTCGCTCGGGTCCCCGACGAAACGCGCCGATCGCTCCCGGTTGCGATCCCAGCGGCTCGCGGCGCGGGTCCTTCGCGACTTCTTCGCGGTCTTGGTGCCGCCCTCTGGATCCTTGGTTCCTACCTCGGTCTTGACGTCCTCGACCATGACAATCCCTCCCGGAGATCGGTTCGAATCTCCACCACCCAGACATTCAACCCACCATCACACGGCTCACGAAGGCGTGTCGGCCTTCTCTTCGAGCCCCGCCTTCCGGGTCACCCGCCGGAGGATCTCCGTCGAGGAGACGCCAGGAACGAGGGGAGCCAGGGAGACCTCGCCCCCGTAGGACTCGACCAGCTCTCGCCCCACCACACCCTTTTCCTTCCAGTCCTCGCCCTTGACCAGAACATCGGGACGAAGGCGGCCCAGGACGTCGAGCGGCGTGAGGTCGTCGAAGATGACCACGTGATCGACATACTCGAGAGAAGCCACCACGCTGGCTCGCTCCCTCTCACTCTGGATCGGTCGCTCCTCGCCCTTCAGGGCCTTCACGGAGCGATCGCTGTTGATGGCAACGATCAGGGTATCGCCTCGCGAACGGGCGAATCGAAGATAGGCCACGTGTCCAGGATGCAGGATGTCGAAGCATCCGTTGGTGAACACGATCCTCTCGCCGCGCCCCCTTCGCTCCCGGACCCGGACCTCGAGATCGGCAAGAGTGACGATCTTGGCCGACGGTGCGTCGGGCGAATCGAGGATGGCGCCGAGAAGGTCCTCCCGGCTCACCGCCGAAGCACCCAGGCGTCCCACGACGATTCCCGCCCCCAGATTGGCGAGGCGGACGGCCTGCTCGAGCGATGCCCCCGATCCCAGAGCCCAGCTCAGGAGGGCGAGGACGGTGTCCCCGGCTCCCGTGACATCATAGACGCTCCGGGCTTGCTGCGTGACCCGCAGGTGCTCCCCCGTCTTGCGAGCGAGGAACATTCCCTTCTCGCCCAGGGTGATCAAGACGGCATCGAGGTCAGCCTGGAGCATGAGGTCGCGTGCCACATCCTCGATTCCCTCGAGAGCGGGTCCGATCTGCCTCCGGGTGGCCGTTTCCGCCTCCTTCCTGTTCGGAGTGAGGAGGGTCGCCCCCCGGTAGATCCCGTAAGACGGTGCCTTGGGATCCACCACGATCCGGCCTCCGTCCTTTCTCGCGGCGGCGACCACCGTCTGCATGACCGGCTCCGCGATCACTCCCTTGGCATAGTCCGAGACCGCCCACAGGGCGCCCCGCGACGAAAGCGACGAGATGCGGGCCGAGAGTTGATCGCGGATGGCGGCGTCGAGGGGGCGGTCCGCCTCGCGATCGATGCGGAGGATCTGCTGCCCCATGGCCACCATGCGGGTCTTGCGGGTGGTCGGGCGACCCCGGTCGATCACGATCCCGTCCACGCCGGCCCCGGCATCGGTGAGGAGGCGGAGGACGGCCCGTCCATCCTCGTCGTCACCCACCACCCCCACGCACTCCACCCGCGCCCCGAGCCGAAGGAGGTTGTGGGCCACGTTTGCCATGCCCCCCAGGCGATCCTCGGGCTCGGACTCGTCCAGCCGGAGCACGGGAATCGGCGCCTCGGGAGAGATGCGCTTGACCTCTCCCCGGAGGTAGCGATCGAGGATCACGTCGCCGACCACGATCACCGTCGGCCCCTCGCTCCCCTCCAGGAGACGGGCAAGGCCCGCCATGGGGAATTCGCTGCCAGGGCGCGGATCAGGCAAGAGCCACCCTCCCCTCGACTCCCGACTCCTCCGTCCGGGGTCGCGTCTTCCAGCGCCGATGGAGCCACAGCCACTGATCGGGAGCCTTGCGAATGGTTTCCTCGAGCCGGCTCGTGCAAACGGTGACGATCCTCTCCAGATCCTCGTCGCGAGTGAGCCCGGGATCGGGATAGATCGGATCCCCGTAGTCCACCTCGAACCGGTAGGTCCCGACCCTTCGACAAAAGGCGGTCACCACGGGACATCCGAATTGCCGGGCCAGGAGAGCAAATCCCGTGCTGGTCGAGGCAGGCTTGCCGAAGAAGTCGACGAAGATGCCCGAGTGACGGACGTTCTGGTCGGCCACGAAGACCGCTGCGCCGCCGTTCCGCAGCGTCCGGGACATGGCGCGGAGTGCCCCCTTCTTCTCGATGATGTTCTGACCGAAGGACTTCCGGAACCCCATGACGTAGCGATCGAGGAGAGGGTTTCCAAGCGGGCGCGCCACCGATGACAGGCGGATCCAGAAGCCCGAGAGGGCCACCCCCATGAGCTCCCAGTTCCCGACGTGACCGGTCAGGAAGATGATGCCCTTGCCCTGTTCCCGGGCCGCCATCACCCCTTCCTCGTTGTTGAGGACGATGTGGTCCCGCCAGTTCTCTTGACGCAGCCTGCGGCGCACCAGGAGGAGCTCCACCGCGCTCATGAACAGGTGGCGGTAGACACCCCGGGTGATCCGCCGGATCTCACGCTCGTCCTTCTCGGTTCCGAAGGCCATGGTGAGATTGGACATGGCCACCTTGCGGTGCCGGCCATCGAGAAGATAGGCGAGGTCGGCCAGCCTGCGCGCAAAGCCCACGGCAACGCCGTACGGCAGGGCCTGCGCCACCGCCGTGATCGTCCTGATCGCCCCGTACTGGAGGACGTCGTAGAGGGAGACGGCCATGGACCTTGGATTCTGCAAACGTCCCGCCGGTTGTCAATCCTGGCTGGAGGCGGAGACCCCGGCGCCGCCAGGAGTTGCGAGCGCAGCCATGAGCACGGAGAGAAGCTTCTCCTCCCCCGTCACGACCTCCATCTCGACCTCGAGATAGGCCGTCTCCACTCCGGCCCACACGAGCTCCTCCCCCCGACGGATGTCCTTCTCGGTGGTGAGGACCAGCTCGGCCCCCGTGTTGACCACGTGGTAGCGGATGAGCGAGGTGTCCTCGACCCGGAAGACGTGGTGATCGGGAAAGAACAGACAACCCTGAACCCGGGCTCCCAGCCCCTCCACCGTCTGCCTGAACGACTGGGGGTTCCCGATTCCGGCCACCAGAAAGACCCTTCGTCCGGAAAGGCTCGAGAGCTCCAGGGTGTCCCCCCTGAGCGTCCGGATCCTCGTGGGCCTGTGGATGGCGCGGGCAATGGGGACACCGCGGGCCAGACGCTCCAGACGACTCTCGATCTCGAGGAGCCGGGAGGCCTCGACCTGATCGGACCGGGTGAGGACGATGGCTCCCGCACGGGCGATTCCCCGGACCGCCTCGCGCAAGAGCCCCCGGGGCAGGATGTGGTCGTAGCCGAAGGGAACCATGCCGTCCACGAGGACGATATCGAGGTCGCGATGGAGGCGGCGGTGCTGGAAACCGTCGTCGAGCACGAGGGCGGTGGCGCCCTTCTCGATGGCGGCTCGCCCCGCAGCCACACGGTCGGCTCCCACCTGCACATCCACGCCGTCGAGGCGATGGCGGAAGAGGGCGACCTCATCCGCGCTCGACCCTCGCTCCATCGCGCCCATGGAAGCGGAAGCATCGGGGTGGTAGCCCCGGGTGAGGATGGCGGGACGGAATCCGCCCCTGGACAACTTTTGCACCGCCCACACCACGAAGGGTGTTTTTCCCGTTCCGCCGGTGGTCAGGTTCCCGACCGAGATGACGGGAACGGAAAGTCGGTGGGAGCGGAAGATGCGTCGGCGGTAGAGAGTGTTGCGAAGCCGGATGGCAGCCCCGTACACCGCGGAGAGCGCACGCAGCGCGCCGCGCAGCAGGGAGGAGCCGAGGCCCTTCGTCTTACCGGACACGAGGGATCGGAATCGCTCGTCGCGACTGATTTTCTTCTCTCCGGTCGGAGGGCGCGCCTCCCGGGCCGGAAAGATGGAGTCGGAGGGTTTTGGTGGATCCTGGACCACGGTCATGACATCAACGTAGCAAAGCCACCAGGCCGACTCGACGGAGAAGGAGCGTGGACTTCAGCGGCGGAGGAGCCGCATCACCGCGGGGGCGCCTGGGGGGTCGGCACGGGCTCCTCCGGGATCGGCTTGCTGGTGGAGCTCTTGGCCGGGGCCCGGGGGTCGACGAGGGTCCCGGTACCCGCATCCTTCTTCGGCGTCACCGGTACGGGAACAAAGGGCCCCAGCGTAGCCTTGCGCTCGTTCACCGCCTCGCTCGCCACGTCGGATGCAATGGGCGCGCCCGGGGGCAGTGCACTTGCGGGAGCCACCTTCGGGATCGGGAGGGAAGAGCCGTCTCGCTTCTCTCCCGAAAAGATGGCGGCGGGCTGCGAAGGGGGCAGACTCGCCGTCTGCTCCTCCTCCGCCGTGCCGTTGTTCGCCAGCACGTCCTCCGCCCGAGATGGCTCGGGCAAGACTTCCACCGCGGTGGCACCCCACGAGGCGAGCTGATCCCGCCACGTGTCGAGAACGGCGAGGAAGGCCCTCTCGTCGCTGCTGGGAAACACTCCGATGGTCCATTTGCGCTCGTCGATCCGCTCCGCCTTCGCGACTCCCCACCCCTCCTCGGGAGGGAAGCGATCGAGGAGCGGGTACTCGCCGGGACTTCGTTCGGGCAGCTCCAGGACCGGGGTGGCGGCGGCCGCGGCGGCATCGCTGACCGAGGTCCGGGCCAGGGCATTTGCCCGCATCTCGTCCCGCAGGCGCTGGATGGTGGCGCTGGCCTCGAGAGCCTTCCTCGAGCTCTCCTCGACCTCGGTGCGCATTGCGGCCACCTGGTCCTCCCCGATGGTATCGAGAGGCACGATCTCGAGGATGTCACCCTTCCTGAGGTACACGAAGCCGCGGGCCATCCCCGGATACCAGACCCGGATTCCATCACCCCACTTCGCCTCGGTCTCGCTGACGCTCCGGAAGAAGCCGTCCTCCAGCCGCTCGAAGTGGATGCCCTGGCGGGTGACTCCCTCGAAGATCCCGCCGTTCTTGAGGGTGACGCGAACCTTCTGGTCGCCCTTGACGGGCAAGCTGTCGGCAAGGCCGGCTCCCCCGAGGGCCAAGGTAAGACCCAGCCAGAACCCCGCACCCAGCAGCAACATTGCTCGACTCATGGCACCACTCCGCTGATGAACGCTCCTCCGTGTCGACGGACACCCTTCTCATCGGCTCGAGAGGGGTTGCCACCTGAGCTCGACCCGCGGAAACTCCGAACCCCCTCCCCCGCATCGATTCCCGGGCTTGCAAACGACCCGACCGGTGGTAGCTTCCTCCGAGGTTTCCCCGGATCCGCGAGGCTCGCGGAGACGAGGAGCGGAGGCGATCGTCGTGCTCAAACAATTCGGGACCGTCACGGTCCCCGCGATGCTCTTGATCCTGCTCGCCCTCCTGGGCGGCTGCCAGAGCCCGGGTGGGCGTCAGGTCATCAATGCCCGTCGCCCTCTCGGTCCCTACTCCGGCGCCATCCGGGTGGGGAATACCGTGTGGGTCTCGGGACATCTCGGCCTCGACCCGGCGACCGGTGAGCTCGTACCGGGTGGGGTGGGCGCCGAGACGCGCCGGACCCTCGAGAGCCTTCGCGAGGTGCTCGAAGAGGCTGGCTTCGGACTCTCCGACGTGGTGCGGGCCACGGTCTTCCTGACCGACATCGGCGACTACGCGGCCATGAACGAGGTCTACGCCGAGTTCTTCAAGGCATCACCACCGGCCCGAGCCTGCGTGGAGGTGTCCGGGCTCGTCAAGGGAGCCCGGGTCGAGATCTCCTGCGTCGCCGCCCGGTGAGCCCCGCGCTTCCCGGCCCCCTGGACCCATGACCGAGGAAAGACCATGACCGAGACCCGGAGCAAGGGCAAGCCGAACAAGACCATGGAGGAGATCGTCTCTCTCTGCAAGCGAAGGGGCTACCTCTTCCAGTCGAGCGAGATCTACGGCGGCCTCAACAGCTGCTGGGACTACGGCCCACTGGGTGTCGAGCTCAAGCGCAACGTCAAGGAAGCGTGGTGGAAGAGGATGGTCCGGCGCCGCGAGGACATCGTGGGGCTCGACTCGAGCATCCTCATGCACCCATCCATCTGGAAGGCCTCGGGTCATCTCGCCAACTTCACCGACCCCCTCGTGGACTGCAAGGTCTGCAAGGGCAGGTTCCGGGCCGACCACATCGCCACCTCGCAGTGTCCCAAGAAGCCGTCGAAGTGCCCCGGCGAGCACTCCGAATGCGACCTCACCGAACCACGCATGTTCAACCTGATGTTCAAGACGTTTCTGGGACCGGTGGAGAGCGACTCCGCGGTGGTGTATCTCCGTCCGGAGACCGCCCAGGGAATCTTCGTCAACTTCCAGAACGTGCAACGTGCGGCACGAGCCAAGCTTCCCTTCGGCATCGCCCAGATCGGCAAGGCCTTCCGGAACGAGATCACCCCCGGAAACTTCACCTTCCGCACCCGCGAGTTCGAGCAGATGGAGATCGAGTATTTCGTCATGCCCGGCACGGAGAACGAGCACTACGAGACCTGGAAGAAGACCCGGTTCGACTGGTACGTCGAGCTCGGCATGCGTCCCTCCCACCTGCGGCTGCGCGAGCACGGCAGCGACGAGCTCGCCCACTACGCCAGGGGTTGCGCCGACATCGAGTACCTCTTCCCTTTCGACTGGTCCGAGCTCGAGGGCATTGCCAACCGCACCGACTACGACCTCAAGTGTCACCAGGCCGAGAGCGGCAAGGACCTGACGTATTTCATCGAGGAGGAGAAGAAGCACGTGGTGCCCTACGTCATCGAACCCTCGGCAGGTGCCGACCGGGGCACCCTCGCCTTCCTCCTCGACGCCTACGAGCAGGAGGGGGATCGTACCGTCCTGCGCCTCCATCCCGAGCTTGCCCCCGTGCAGGTGGGCGTCTTCCCCCTGGTCAAGAAGGACGGCATGCCCGAGAAATCCCGCGAGGTCATGGATCTCCTCCTCGACCACTCGTTTGCCGCCTTCTATGACGAGTCGGGTGCCATCGGCCGTCGTTACCGCCGTCAGGACGAGATCGGAACTCCCTACGGCGTGACCGTGGACAGTGACACCATCGCCGATGGCACGGTGACCCTGCGGCTGCGGGACGACATGAGCCAGACCCGGGTCAAGATCCAGGAGCTCCCGGGGGCGCTCCGGGAAGCGACACACGCCTACAAGCGCGTCGACCGGGGCGTCGAGACTCCCTGACCCCGAGCCCCCTTCCGAAAGGCCCCTCCATGGAAACCGCTCCCGTCTCGGCCTTCCGCCACATTCCCTACATGGGAGTCATCTATGTCGTGGCGGAGGCCATGAAGCTCGGCTTCACCAACGGGCACCCCGACTGGTGCAACTTCGGCCAGGGCCAGCCCGAGATCGGGGAGATGGAAGGGGCTCCTCCGCGCCTGCGGAGCGTCGCCCTCGAGCCCATCGACCACGCCTACGGCCACATCGGCGGCACCGACGAGCTGACGGAGACGATCGCCGCCCACTACAATCGCCTCTACCGGAAGGGCAAGAAGAGCCAGTACACGAGAGAGAACGTGTCCGTGGCCTCGGGCGGCCGGCTGATGCTCACGCGTGCCTTCGCCTCTCTCGCCGAGACGCGGCTGGGCTACATCGTTCCCGACTACACCGCGTACGAGGACATGATCCAGTACCATCAGCACCGCTTGACGCCGGTGCTCCTCGAGACGCGCGAGGAGAACGGCTTTGGCCTCCCCGCGGCGGACCTTGCCCGCAACGTGGACGACCACGACCTCGGCGCCTTCGTGGTCAGCAACCCCTGCAACCCCACCGGCAACGTGATCGAAGGGGATGAGCTCGCGGCCTACGTGAGGACGGCCCGCAAGAAGAACGTCACCCTCCTCCTCGACGAGTTCTACTCCCACTTCATCTTCGAGGAAGGAGGCAAGCCGGGCCGGAGCGGAGTGTCGGCGGCGTCTCACGTCGAAGACGTGAACCGGGATCCTGTCCTCCTCATCGACGGCCTCACCAAGAGCTTCCGGTATCCCGGGTGGCGTCTCGGCTGGGCGGTGGGACCGAAGGAAACGATCCAGACTCTCGGGCGGGCGGCCTCGGCCATCGACGGCGGCCCGAGCCGCATCGTCCAGCGCGCCGCCCTGGAGATCCTCGAGCCCGCGCGAGCCGACCAGGAGACGCAGGCCGTGCGCACGGTGTTTGCCCGGAAGCGCGAGCTCATGGTCGGTGCCCTCGAGGAGATGGGCATGCGGGTGAGCCCGCGGCATGGCGGGACCTTCTACTGCTGGGCCTGCATCGAGGATCTTCCCGCCCCCTACAACGACGGCGAGACCTTCTTCCGGAAGGCACTCGAGCGCAGGGTCATGACCGTGCCCGGCGTCTTCTTCGACGTCAACCCGGGCAAGCTGCGCCAGGGGCCGTCGCCGTTCGGCGGCTGGACGCGTTTTTCCTACGGCCCGCCGGAGGCCAATGTGCGGATGGGGCTGGAAAGGCTGGGAGAGATGCTGCGGGAGGGGTAGAGGGGGAAGAGAGGAGAAGAGAGGAGAGGAGAGGAGAGGAGAAGAGAGGAGAGGAGAGGAGAAGAGATTGCAAATTGGAAAATTGGAAATTGGAAATTGGAAATTGGAGATTTGGAAGGCGGGGAGGAGCTGCAGGGCCGGTCCTCAGGCAAGATCCCGGCCTGATCTGCACTCTTCAATTTCCAATTTCCAATTTCCAATTTCCAATTCTTCTTCCCCGCCCCACCCACGACCCAGCCCCTCGCCCACGACTCCGGCTCACCTCTCCAGCAGGTAAAAGCTCCGCTCCCCGTCCGGGCTCCGCAGCACCTCGGTGAGCAGGTATCCCCGCGCAAAGTACCCCTGGAAAATGCTGCGGATGGCCTCTTGCCACACGAGTCCTTCGGCGACGTACCTGGTGCGCAGGAGCGCCGCGTCCTTCGGCACCTCCACCAGGAGCTCTCTCTCGTCGCGGTCGAGCCGGACCACGCCACAGAGCCGCAGTCCGTCGGGGCCGGGGCGGGTGTCGTTCACGCTGCGGTCGGGCCGGAGCTCGGCGAGCCGGTCCCGGGAATAGGCCGCCGCGTCGAACTCTCCTTCGGTTCGCTCGCGGACCCGTTCGGAGCGAATCTCCCACTGGACCACGAAGCGATCGGTGGGAAGGGCGCCGTGGAGCGGACTCGAGGTCACCCCGTAGAGGTTCTCGAGGTACTCGCCCACCCGAGCCCCGAGCTTGGTGAGGTTGAGGTAGCCGTTCTTCACCTCGAGGGGATCGTAGGTCCAGGTGACCAGATTCACCTTACCCGGGAGGAGGGCGGCCTTCTGGGCACACTTGAGGCGGAACCCCAGGCTCCGGTTCCGCACTCCGGGCCGAACCGCCAGCATGTGGGAGCAAAACATCGCCTCGCCCTCACGGATACCGGGAAACCCGTAGGCAAACCCGACGAGATCCCCCGCACCATCGAAGGCGCCGAGCACGAGAGTGCCGCTCCGGGATGCCACGCGCATGAGCCGGGCCGGGACGACATCGAGCGGCTCGAAGCCCCACACCGACTTCTGGAGCTCCTCCACCCGCCGGAGATCCTCGAGCTCCGTCAGCCGACGGATCTCGATGGACGGGGACTCGGATTCCAAGCGGACTTGCCTCCTCCTCGCTCTACTTGACGGCCTTGGCGAAGTCGACGAAGGCCGCGTCCAGCTCCGCCATGTCGATGCCGGAGAAAGCAGCCTCGATGGCGCGGTCCCGGGCCTTCTCGCCCGGATCATCGGGTCGGATCACCTTGCCGTCGACCACCTTGATCTTCACCTTGCCCTTCTCGTCGCGCTCGACTTTCTGCAGCTCCTCCACATAGGCCTCACGCAGGGCCCGAAGGTAGGTGGGAAGGATTTCCTTCCACTTCGGATGGTTGGTCTGGATGAGGAAGTAGACGAAGGCCCAGCCCTGGGAGTAGCAGAGATTCGCGTCCGCATAGTACTGGGGCTGGGTGTAGCGCACGAACTTGTCGAGGGGCACGTGCTTCCCCTCCCGGGCGGCGTTGCGGATGGTCTCGATGCGCCAGCGATTCGCCCCCTCCTTCAGTCGTCCCCCCTGGTAGCTGAACCCGGCGAAGTAATCGCCCCACCCCTCGTCGAACCAGCGGTGAGCCGAAAGATCGCCAAAGAACACGTGGAGGTACTGATGCATGCACTCGTGGTACATGGTGGTCAGGGTCTCGTTCTCGTTCCTTCCCACGAAGCCCACGATCTCGGCGTCGGTGGGGCTGAAGTAAGCCGCCGAGCTCGGAGGACCTCCGTACCCCTGGTACTCGTTCTGCTCGGCGAAGAGGCGCACGATGAAGGTCTCGTCGAACTCCTTGCCTCCCGGGGGAGGGAACCTCTTCTGGTATTCCTTGATGATGAGCTCGAGGTGCTGACCCAGCCTTCCCACGATCCTCTTCTCGGCGTTGGTCAAGATGCGGTAGTGGGGGGTATCGTGATACCACCAGCCTTCCGGCAGGCCCTCGATGGCCTCCTCCCGGATCCGCCGGTCCCGGGCCTCGCGGGACTCCTCCCCACTTCCCCCGTATCGCTTCTTGTCCGTGACCGAGAGTCCGGGGGAGGGGCTCTCCCCTTCCGCTTTGGGCGGGGTCCACTCCGTATACCGGAAGGACTTGAGCGAGCCGTAGAAGTCGCGCTTCATCTTGTCGAAGTCGCGCTCATCGCAGGCGTACTGGATGACGTAGCCACGCCCCTCGCCATAGGTCATGGCCACGAGGTTGCCGAATCCGCTCTTGGAGGTTCCCTCGTAGACCTTTCCCTCCTGGCCATCCACCTTGAAGGATCGCGCGCGGCCCAGCCGATCCTCACCCATGAACATCTTCGAGCGTTTCTCGATCTCCGCGAGATCGGGGACCTCCTCGAACAGATAGACGTCGAGGGTGGGGACCTTGATGATGGCCCCTCCCCGCCCCACTCCCCTTCCCCGGAACGAGGCGAGGTGCCGGAAGCCGAGCGCGTTCTTCTCGTCGGTCACCCGCTTGGGCAGGACGCTTTCCTCGAAATCGGCGGGAGACGCGATCGCGAACCCCCCGTCCTCGTACTTCTGATGCGGCCCCAGCTTCTGGGCCTCGGCGGTGGATGTGCAGAGCCAGAACACCGCCAGGGCGTGCCCCCACTTTCCCATCGAAGTCATTTCGCTTGCTCCTTCCTCGGTCTCCCGTCCGACGGGCTGTCCTTCCCGCTCTGGATTCCTGCCCGGCCTCTGGCCCCCATTATGACGATCGAGGCCGCCGAGCCCCACCGGTTTTTGGGAATCGGTCCGGCACCGTGGTCACTCCTCCCCGAGCCGGGCTCGGACCTCGGCGAGGAGAGAATGCATGACCTCGATCCGGTCCGGTGGAGGATCCGCGGAGCTGGCCCGGGTCAGGTCACGCTCGGCCCGAAGCAGGAGGTCTCGCGTCTCGCCCGGAGAGCCGAGCTCACCCCTCCTCGCGGCAAGGATGTCGAGCCGAGCCCGCCCGTAGAGAGCGGCTGCATCCTCGGGAACGATCCGGAGTGCCCGGACGTAGGCACTCCGTGCCCGCGGCTCGTCACCCTCCACCAGGGCGAGGTGGGCCAGGAGGTCTTCCACCCAGGCCCGAGTCTCGCGGACCTCGACGTTGTCGTGACCGAGCGACTCGAGCCTGTCGCCGAGAGCGCGCGCGCTCTCGTACTCGGATCGCGCCCGGTCGAGGGCATCCTTCCCGACGAGATTCGCGTCGTACCGGGCCCGGGCAATGTTTCCCAGACTCGCGTGGGTGCCGAGCCGGAACCAGAGGAGGGTGGTGTCCTCGCCCTCCGTTCCCAGCCTCCGCAGGACCTCTCCATACAGATCCTGGCCACGATCGATGTCTCCGAACACGTCGACGAGGAGCCCGGCCTGCTGGGACAACGCCGACTCGACAAGATGCGGCCTCTCCGGATCCCCGGGGCCGGCGGCCACGGTGACGAAGAGTCCCAGGGCCCGATTGACACACGACAGCCCCTCGTCGACCCGGCCTTCCGCCTGGAGCGTCCGGGCCTGGGACGCCAGGAGGAACGCGCGATCGAAGGTGGCCCGGGGCAACGAGGGCGGGGGAAAGGCCGGCCAGACCAGGGCCAGGAGCCCGGCCAGAAGGGAACCGGCAAGGGCGAGGCGGAGCCAGGATCGCCCCGTGTTCCTCGATCCCCGGGAAGGGACGAGGTCGAGGAGGCGCGCCACGGCCCCGCCGGAGAGAAGAGCGAGGAGGGGAATCACCGGAGCCCGAAACCTTCCCACCACGAAGAAGGCGATCGTGACCAGGGTGAGGAGAACGAGAGCACTGCCCACGACCCGGGTCTCTCGCTCACGCCAGGCCAGCACCAGACCCAGGAGTCCCAGGGCGGCAATCCAGCGCAGATCGGGAAGGAGGGCAAGAAGAGGCACGAGCCTCCGGGTAACGGGGAAATCGAGGTTGTTGGGAAGCTCGTCGGCGCGGAAAAAGAACCAGAGCTTGTTCAGCGAGAGCCAGAGGAAACCGGCAGGATTCTCGGCGTGCGTCAGGAGGGTGGGCAAGATGACCTTGCGCAGGGACCAGCCGTGCTCCCGGAGAATGGTCCGGGCCTGGACGTCGAGCAGGACGTCCCGGTTCCTCTCGGGAAACCACTCCAGGCCGTCGGAAGCCGAGGCATTCCCCGCAATGAAGGCCGCCGGCCCGCGCGTGCTGAGGGAGAAGATCCGGGCCCCCACAAGGGCGTTGCGAATGAAGACAGGAGTGAGGACGAGAAGGATCCCCAGCAAGAGCAGGCCTGCGCCCCGCAGGCGAGCCCGGCCGTGAAGGCTCAGCACGGCAACGGGGACGAGGGCCACGAGCACGGGCTTGGCCAGGACGGAGAGGCCGAGGAGGGCGCCCTCGAGCACGACCCACCGCCGGGAAGGAGTCGGGCGTGCGATCAGGCAAGCAACCACCCCCGCCACCATGAGCTCGAGCAGAGTCGCCCGGAGAAGGAACTGGGAGTAGAAGACCGAGGGAGCGCAGGTGGCATGCAGGAGGCCCGCCACCAGGGCTCCTCGACGGCCAACCATCCTCAGGCCCATCCAGAAGACGAGACCGGTGACGAGACCACCGAGGAGGGCCTGCAGGAACGGAACCACGGCCTCGCCCTGGCCCAGGGTCGCGTAGACGACGGCAAGGAGGTACGGATACAGGGGACTCTGGGGAAAGGTCGGGTCGCCGAGCCACGGGTTCCAGAGCTCACGATCCGCGATGCGCCGTGCCCACCAGTGGTGCACCGGCGCGCGCTGATCGGCGCCGAGGAGGTCGCCGTCCGCGATGTCGACCGCCCACAGATGAAAGGTCCGGGTGTCGAGACCGTCGACCAGCCGGGTGTCGATCCCGACGTCCGCACGATACGAGGCCTGGAAGGCCAGCCTCAGCAGGGTGGACGCGACCACGCAGGCGACGAGGATCGCCATGTCCGTCCGGCGGGAGGTCCCCGGAGCCAGATGCATGGCTCCACTCTAGCCGCGAAGTCCCGACATGGCGAGCACGACCGACGTCGAGCTCAGCTCCCGGGCGCCGCCGCCGGAGTGGCCACCTTTTTCGGCTGCTGCAACCAGATGCGGACTCCCCCCGGGCGGAAGGCATAGATCTCCAGGATGTCGGGAAGGCCGTCCCGATTGAAGTCGGCCACCTCGACGACCGCACGCTTGCTGGACTCGGGCACGGTGAATCCCGTGGCCCAGCTCATCCCCGGACGGCCGAGGAAGATCTCCACCTTCCTCTGGGAACCCGAGGCCACGATATCCACCATCCCGTCCCGGTCGAGGTCGGCGAAGCGTACGGCGTTGTAGTGATCGCCCCGGGGAAGCCCCTCGGATCTCTCGGCCCACACTCCGTCGGATCCGAGCTGGAAGACCCCCAATCCCGTCAGCCTCTCCTCGGCAATGGCCATCGAGACCACCACCAGCTCCTTCTTTCCATCGCCGTCGAGGTCGGCAGTGTCGAGGCCCTGGAAGACCCCCCCCGTCAGCGGGACCGGCAGCCCCTTCGAGCAGCTCGTGAAGCCGCCCTTGCCATCTCCGAGAAAGACCTTGGGACCGTAGTAGGTGGCCACGATGTCGAGCTTGCCGTCCCCATCCACGTCATCGAGCTTCAGCTCCTTGCCGAAGATCCGGCGATCCTCGGGGAACAGCGGAACGGTGGTGAAGGTCGCGTCCCCGTTGTTCCGGAAGAGCTGGAGGGCGCCCTCCGACCAGGCCAGCGCCACGATGTCCATGTCTCCGTCGCCGTCGATGTCTCCGGCGTCGACGTCCGTCATGATGTCGCTGTTCGCGAGACCTGTCTGGGCGCGACTCCAGGTTCCGTCCTCCTTGGCCAGAAAAACCTGGACGGGAGTCCCGTGGGTGGAGAAGACGATGTCCGGCCGGCCATCGCCGTTGAAGTCCGCGATCGCCGATCCGCCATAGCCGAGGTTGCGCGGAATGCCCTCCATCGCCTCACGAAAGCCCCCGTTGCCGTCGCCGAGGAGAATGTACAGACCATCCCCCTTGCGCACAGAGCAGACGATGTCCGGGGCGCCGTTGCCATCGAGGTCCGCCACCGCCGGTATGCCCCGCCACTCTCCTCCGATCGGTAGCCCTTCGGTCACCATCTTGAACGTCAGGGGAGCAGGAGGCTTGGAGGTCGTGTTCTTTGTCGTGGTCGAGGTCGAGGTCGAGGTCGAGGTCGTGACCGTGTTGACCGGGGTCACCGTCGGATCGGGGCCCTTGGAGGAGCTCCCCAGTTCGAGGATGCCGGCAACGGAAACCAGGGCCACCACGGCTCCGAGGCCGATGAGGACGAGAACTGCCTTGGACTTCATGGTCAGATGCTCCTTGAACGCAACGGGAAGGGGACCTTCTGCCCCCCCTCATCGACCGCCCGTTCGAGGGGACTGTAGCCCCGCGGCCACCCGATGCGTCCTCCGAGCACCTCGGCCCAGGCCAAAATCGCTCCGGCCGGTGCCAGGCGATCCGTGGCGCAGGCTCCTCGGGTCTAGGGAAGCCCTGCGGTCCCCCTCTGGCTGGCAGCCGCCCCGGAGAGCCCCTCCCCCTTCTGGAGTCTCCACACCAGGCCCTCCACGAAGGGCCCCGGACACTGCGTGCCACCCTCCCCCGCGCCGAGACGGACCTCGCTATGACCCTGAATCCTCCTGGGAGACAGATCGTGCCGGCGTACGAGGTCCCGGACCAGGGCGAAGAGCGCCTGCTCCTGCGGGAAAGAAGGAGGAGAGCTCGAAAAGTCGCCGATGAGGGCAATGCCGATGTTTCCCTGGTTGGCGCTTCCTCCGGCATGGGCCCCCTGGACCGTCACCGGCCGCCCCTCGTAGATCCGGCCTTCCGGGTCGATCAGGAAGTGGTAGCCGATGTCGGCCCAGCCCCGCCCCCCCTGCTCGGCGGAGGACTGGTGGTACTTCTGGATGCTCCTCACGGCACTCCTGCCGGAGGCTTCTCCTGGAGCCGGAGGGCGGGTCGCGGTGTGGTGCACGGTGATCCGGACCACCTTACCCATCGGGTCGTGGTTGGGCCGAAGAGGAGCGGCGCCCCAGGCCGCCCTCGGGACGAGAACCAGGCCCCCCGGCAGGGGCGTCGGGGGGCGAGCCGGCGATCGCGGTGCGAAGGGCTCCACCCACACGAAGGGATCCGAGGCCGGAGGGCGATGGCCCGAGGATCGAACCAGGGCGTCACGGGCTTCATCGAGGTGGCCCAGCCGCTGGTGGCACACCGCCACGCGGTAGTGGGCACGGACTGCGCCGGTACCCGGCAACCCTCCTGTGGCGAGGGCCCGCTCGTAGGCATCGATGGCCAGCCCGAAGGCACCGTCGGCGACATGGACGTCCCCGATGCCTTCGTAGGCGGCGGCCCTGCCGCCCGGATCCGGGGCAAAGGCACTGGACGCGAGGTAGGACTCGAGGGCTCCCGACCGGTCGCCCTTGGCGAGCTGACAGTGCCCCATCTCGAGCAGGATGGCGGCCCGGGCCGGGCGGTCCTGCGTCCTTTGGAGCAGGCGCTCCAGGTGGTCGAGGCCCCGACGCGGATCACCTCCCCGTCGCAGCTCCGCCGCCGCCGCCACCTCGGACGCGGTTCGTGGATCGGAGGCGCGCGATCCCGCGCTCGTTCCGGACCGCGAGAGGCCGGTACACGACGCGGTGGAAAGCGTCAGGACGAGGAGAAGAGCCGGATGGCTGAGACGTACTCGAGGCGATGGCTGTCTTCGCATGGATCCCTCCCCGGACCGCAGTTTCGAAGCACGCCACCCATGCGCGGCGCGACAGCCCTTTTACCATCCCTGACCGGAGGAATCACGCCGGCGCTTCGTTGCGCTTGACCACGAGAATGGTGCGGTCGTCCTCCTCGCGCTGGTTCCCGAACTTCCCGACCTCCGCCAGCAGCCCCTCCACGATCTCCCTCGCCGACCGGTGGCGATGGCGCAGAAGGCAGTCCCGGACCCGCTGGGGGCCGAAGAGCTGCCCCCCTTGGCCGAAGGTCTCGGTCACCCCATCGGTGATCAGGCAGAGAATGTCTCCCCTCTCCAGGGTGTGGACGCCGCGGCTGTAGCGGGCGTCCTCCTTGACCCCGAGGATCGGTCCGCCCTGGCGGAGGACCACGAACTCGTCGCCGGAAAGGGCCAGTGCGGGATGGCCCGCCGAGCAGTAGACGAGCTGGTGCTGGGCGTCGATCTCACCGTAGAAGAGGGACATGTACTTGCCGGTGGGGGTGATCCGGCACAGGATCCCGTTGATCCTGGCGACCAGGCGGGACATCATCAGCTCGCTCATGGCTCCCATGAGGAGTGCGGTATGGAGATCGCGGGCCATGAGGGCGGCGGGCAGCCCGTGCCCCGAGGCATCGCCAACGAAGAACCCGAGCACGCTCTCGTCGTGCTGGTTCACGAAGCCGAACACGTCGCCCCCCACCTGCTCCCCCTCGGCCGGCACCGAGATCCCGTACACGTCATACCCGGAAAACGCGGGCATCTGCTCCGGGAGGGTGGAAGCCTGGATCCTGCGCACCTCGCCGAGCATGTCCTCGTAGTGCTCGGCGGTCAGCCGGGAGTCGATGAGCTGGCGAACGATGTCCAGAAAGAACATGAACTCCTCGCGGTCGGAGAACTCGTCCCAGGCGAGGTCGAACGAGATGATGAACCGGTGGCCCGGTCCCACCGTGACCGCCGCGAAGTGGGTCACCCCCAGCCGCTGCTCCAGGGGATGATCGTAGCCCGGATCGTCCGGGGTCATGAGGATGGCCTTGCGACGGAGGAGCTCCAGGAGCACGGGATGATCCGCGTGGAGCTCGTAGCCCAGGGGCACCTTCTCCTCGGTCACGCTCTGGAAGTAGAGGACGTAACGACCGGACCGGCGCTCCCAGACCCGCACCCCCTGGATCGGGACAGCAGGATCCTCCACGAAGAGCTCCAGGGCCCGGTTGACCATTTCCTCGACCATGTGGGCCGCCCCCACCTTCTCGATGAGGTGGTCGATCCGCCGGTAGAGGGCCTTGGAGTCGGTCAGTTCACGGGCGGTCTGGTCCATGGGGCTCCGGGGTGAGAATCACGTCCTGGGGGGTTTCGTAACCCCGTATTGTACACCTTTCTCGACATCTTCCCGCCGGGACTGGAGATTCCCCGCAGGGCCCTCAGACCCGCTCTACCGTCCCCTCCCATGATTTCTCCCGCCTCAACTCCATCAGGCCCTCGAGCGACCGCCGGGCGGCACTTGCACGCAATCTCTTGCCTCGAATGGGAATAGCTTTTGCTCATTGCCTGCCAGCGCCTTACGCCTCTCGATCGGCCCGGATGACGGGCCTCAAACGGCACCGGGACAGAAGACGGCGCACCCTCGCAAAGGGCGAGGGCCTGTCCCCTACCATCCGAGGAGATTCCAGATGAACCGCGCATTCCTGGCGATCGCCACGGCGGCCCTCCTGCTCGCCAGTCCGGCCAGCGGCCAGGTCGTGGTGGACGGAGATCTCGCCGACCTCATTGCTGTGGCCCAGGGCAGCCAGGCGGACCCGATCAACGAGATCATTCCCACGTGCAAGAGCGGGTTCGACCTCGCCAACGTGCACGTCTACTACGACGTCGCCGCCGACGAGCTGTACATTGGCCTCGATATCATGGACGTTCCTCCGGGAGTCGGCGTCGCCGGTCCCGGAGTTCCCGGCGACGCCGATGGCGACAATAATCCGAGCCTCGCCGGCAACCCCGCCTGCCCCGAGGTCGAGGACGACCAGTTCGGTGTGGGACCCGACGAGACCTACCTCGTCCGGATCGACACCGACAACGATGGGAGCTTCGACACCGCCGTCGACCTCCGCATCGAGTACCGGAACAACGCCTTGACCCTGCGACGCGGCAACGGCACTGCCGTTCCGGGCACGCTCTCCGCCAGCATCATGCTGGGCGTGAGCGGCGCCTCGGCCGACCCGGGAATGCCCAATCAGAACCTGGCCACCAGCGACATCGAGATCGTGGTCCGCAACTATGGCGACCTCGACGTGGTTCCGCTGTGCTTCCGGCTCACCACCTTCTCGGGCTCCCTCGTGGACATCCCGCCCGAGGACGTGCTGAACCAGCCCATCACCGTCAACATCTCGGATCCCGCCGTCGACGTCACCCTCGAGGCTCGCAACGTCACTCAGGCCGGAGCCTTCACCACCTCGGACATCGCGGTGGCGCCGGGTGACATCGTCGAGTTTCGCATGACCATCGACAACATCGGGAATGCCCCTCTCGACCCGGCGCAGCTCCGCAACACCCTTCCCGCCGAGCTGACCTTCGATGCCGGAAGTGTGGTGGGAACGGTGAACTTCACCCAGTCCGGGCAGCTCATCACCTTCCGCGAGCTCGGCGGCGACAAGAACCTGCCCGCCGGTGTCGTCCGACAGGTCACCTTCCAGGCCACCGTCGGCGCCATCACGACCCTGGTCCTGGACGAGGTGACCGGCGGTGGGCCCGGGCCCATCGAGTGCGGTGGAGACATCGCCCAGGATGACGACACCATCGGCCTGAGCGGCATCGCCATCGAGTGCGACAAGGAGGTCTCCCTCGACGGCATCTCCTACTCGGCCACGGTCACGGCTTCTCCGGGCCAGAGGGTCTTCTTCAGGGTCACGGTGACCAATCCCTCGGGAATCCCGCTGGACAACGTCATCGTTTCCGACGTTCTGCCCGCGGGGTTCACCGATCCCCAGACCGCGGCTCCCGACTGCTCCTTCACGGGCAACTCCCTGACCTGCAACATTCTCCAGATCCCGGCCTCCGGCCAGGTGGTGATCGACTACGACGCCGAGGTCTCCGCGACCTCGGGGCCGCTTGTCAACACGGTCGTGGTCCAGGGCGACGGCGGCGGCACGACAGCCAGCGACGTCTGCCAGGCCACGGTCCAGATCGCCGGCCCCTGCATCGACTGCGTGCAGGAGGTCTCTCTCGACGGGGTCAACTTCTTCCCGTCCGTGACCGCCGATATCGGCCAGGACGTGACCTTCCGGATCACGGCCCAGAACTGCGGCGACGCCGCCCTGTTCACGGCCACCCTGATCGCCACCCTGCCCGCCGGCTACTCGAACCTGATCAGCCTCGACGGTCGCTGCAACGCCGCCGGCCTCGTCCTGACCTGTGCCGAGATCGGCCCCCTCGCCCCGGCCGGCAGCACTCAGGTGCTGTTCCAGGCCACTGTCACCGCGACCTCGGGCACCCTCCAGAGCACGGTCGACGTGGTCGGGATTCCCGGAAGCGCGGGCAACCCCGGCGACCCGGTCCTGAGCCAGTGCCTGGCCACGGTCACCGTGCGACCCTGCGGGCTCGTGTGCACCAAGGAGGTCTCTCTCGACGGCATCGCGTTCGGGCCCTCGGTGGATGCCGAGGACGGCGACACGGTGTTCTATCGCGTGACCATCACGAATACGGCTCCGGCCGGCGGGTGCACCTTCCCCCAGATCGACCTCGTCGACGTGCTGCCCTCTGAGCTGACCTTCCTGGCCTTCACGTCACCTCCCGCCGGAGGGGACAGCTGCGGCCACGATGTGCCCTCGAACACCATCACCTGTGCTTTCCTGTCCGTGGCCCCGGGCGCGTCGAGGAGCTTCGAGTACTCGGCCCAGATCGACACGGGTGGCATGAGCGCCACCCTCGTCAACATGGTCTCGGCCTCCGGCACCACCGGGTCCGGGGGCAATCCGGGCCAGACCTTCGAGTCGAGCTGCCAAGCCACGGTCGACGTCGAGATCGATCGACCCATCCCCACGCTCTCGGAATGGGCCCTCATCGCCCTCGTGGGGCTCCTGGGGCTCCTGCTCGTCAGCCGACAACGAAACCTCATCTACGGTCTCCCTCTCTGATCGCCTCCCGGCGGCCAGAGAACCTGTGTTCCTCACGGGCCGGTGGCTCCAAGCCACCGGCCCGTTCTCTTCCGGGCACGACTTGCCCGACCCCCAATCAAAATACGAACAATGATCCAAGTCCATGCATCGGAAAAGCTTGTGGGGAGTGACATCACACCACCCCGGTTGACACCTCAACCCCGCCGTGCTACATTCGCCGCTCGTTCCAGGGGGTGCTCCGAAGAAGATGGGCGGGCCCGTGGATCTTGCACCGTCGAACGATGGGATCTTCCCGCGTCCGACGCCGGCTCCACGATGCCTCCACGCTCCGCCGAAGAGGTGGCCTTGAACGCGATCCTCGCTTCACCGCGGCCCACGAGCCGCCGAATCCTTTGCCGTGGCCTCGCCGTGGTGGCGGCCGTGGCTCTGCTGCTCGGACTCGGACGGGCGGGTCTGTCCCTCGACCTCGAGGGGCGAAGAATTCCCGCCCTCTTCGCGTCGCATGGGCTGGCCATCGACGACACCGATCGCCGGCTCTTCATGGTGAGCGAGTACGACTCGGTGGCCGAGGTCGACCTCGCCACCAACCGCTTCGTGAGGGCCTTCTCGGTGGGCAGCGGGGCGCGCCTCTCGTCCGGTCTCGCCCATGTCGCGGGAAAGCTGTACGTGGTCGCCAGCGACCGGACGGTGGTCCTTGACGCCGAGACCGACGCCGAGCTGGCGGTTCTGCCCCACCCCACGGCCCTCGGGCTCTCCAAGGGAGAGGCCGTGGTGAGCAGCGACCGGTCCCTGGTCTACACCGTGATCGGCTCCTCGACCTCCATCTCCGTCATCGACGTGGCCAGCGACACCGTGGTCGGCACCGTCCGGCTGGGCAAGGACTTCGTGTCCCTGGCCCTCTCTCCTGCCGGCGAGCGCGTCTACGCCGTCAACCCCGAGACCTCCGAGCTCGCGATCATCGACACCCGGTCGCTGTCCCTCGAACGACGCGTCGGCTTTGCATTCGACGGCGAGGGAGCCCTGGACATCGTTCCCCAGATCTCGGTCGGTCCCTCCGGTCAGGTGTTCGTGGCGTACGTGGCCCCAGGTTACCGGGGACGGATCGCCGTTCTCTCCCCCTCCGGGGACGCCATGCAGACCTTCGTGCTTCCCGGGTACTCCACCGGGGTCGCCTGCTCACCCGATGGCCGCCATCTGGCGACCGGCGCCGGCTACGTCCTCGACGCCTCCGACGGCAGCCTCCTCGATCACGTGCCCACCCCCTTCGTCGGCCTCTACCACGTGGTCTTCAATCACGAGGGCGATCGGGCCTTCATCTCCAATGACAATGACCGCTTCCTGAGCGTCATCGAGGGCTTCCACGAGGTGCCGACCCAGATCGAGCTCGAGGGGGCGGTCCGCGTCGGAGAGACCCTCGAGATCTACCTCGACTTTCCTGGCGAGACCGGAGCCCCCTTCCAGATTGCGGCTTCCGCCTCCGTCGATCGCGGCATCCCCCTGGGAAGTGCCGGCCTCTTCCCGCTCGACAACGATACGTTGCTGCGTCTCACCCTGGACCCCCTCACCCGCGAGTGTGTGGGCTTCAAGGGCTTTCTCGGCCCGAACGGCAGAGCAGTGGCCCAGTTCCGCAGCTCCCATCACGCTCCCGGTGTCCCCGCCGGCACGACCATCTACCTCGCCGCCGTGACCTTCGACGGATCCCTGACCCGGGACTCCGTCCGCACCATCTCGAACGTGGCCTCGATCGTGGTCGAATGAAGCCCGGTGGTCCCGTCGCGGACCGGCAATGCTATTCTCCTCCTCCCGGTGCTCGTCCGGTCTCCACGTCGTGAGCCAGGGTCGGCACCGCGACCCCGAGCGGAGAGAAGATGGCCGACCCGCCCACCTCGACGACGGAGCCAACCGATCCCGGGCCACCCGAGCCAAACGGCCCGGCACGGTCGTCCCTGAAGACCCTCCTCGTGTACGGTCTCTGCATCGGGGGCCTCTTCGCCATCCGCTTCCTGCCTCCCGTTGATACCCACGTCGTCCAGCCCTACACCGCACTCGTGGCCATCGGCGCCGAGCTCATCGTGAAGGCCTTCGGCACCGAGATCGTACGGGACGACCTCGTGATCCGGAGTCCGGACTTCTCCCTGGTCATCCAGGAGGAGTGCAACGGAATCTCCGCGCTCCTGATCTTTCTCGCCGCCGTACTCGCTCATCCGGTGGCCCCCCTGAAGAAGCTCTTCGGAATCGCCCTCGGCATTCCCGCCATCTATGTCTTCAACGAGATCCGAGTGGTCAGTCTCTACTACATCAAGTGGCACTGGCCGGCCGCGTTTGACGTCATGCACGAGTATGTCTGGCAAGCCCTCGTCATCATCTTCGCAATCGTCGCCTGGCTCTTCTGGGCCGGACTCTGTGACCGGTCGCGGCAGGGGAAGCACGGGGAGGCTGCTGCGCGGTAGCCTCGTTCTGGTGCTCTCCTACTTCGCGGCCCTCACGATCTGGTGGTTCGCCATCGCGCCGATCTATCCGTTCGCACTGGCCGCGCCCCTGCGGGCCCTGGCTCCGGTGGGCGAGGGGCCCACCCCCATCGTGCAAGACGTGCGTCCCGAGGGGCGCCAGATCCGGGTGAGCCTGCGGGGATACGAGGTCGAGTCCACCTTCGCCCTCCGACCCGTGATCCAGGGAAACATCCCCTTGCTGCTCTGCCTCTGTACCGTCGGCCTCTTCGGTGTGACCTGGCCCCGTCGCCTGCGGTTTCTCGCCCTTGGCCTCGTCCTGCTCTACCTCACCCATCTCCTCGACGCATGGCTCGGCATCCGCGTGCAATCCTGCAACCCTCGCATCGTGGGCGACATCGCGGAGTCGGCATTCTCGGACCGGGAGGCAAAGGTCTACGACTGGGCCTACAGCTTCCTCATCTTTGGCCGCCGGTTCGTACCGGTGGCCATCTGGCTCGTGGGAGCCGCTCGGTTCGGGGTCGTGCGGCGACTGCTCGGATAGAAGAGGAACCCGGTGCCCACCAATCGACTGCGCTCGTTGCTCCTGTCCCTCGATCTGCGGCAAGCCGGAAGGTGGGTCGTCTACGGCATCGTCGTCGGGGTCGTATCGGGCCTTGGAGCAGCGCTCTTCTTCTGGCTCCTGGAGGGGGCGAGCCATCTCTTCCTGGGTCGGCTCGCCGGACATGACGTGGCGTCACCGGCCGGCGACCGTCTCTTCGCGGCGGAATCAGGCCTCCCCTTTCACCCCTGGATCTTCTTTGTCCTCCCCATCGCCGGTGGCCTCGTGGCGGGACTTCTCGTCTGGGCCTTCGCACCCGAGGCCGGCGGGCACGGCACCGACGCCGTGATCGATGCCTTCCACAACAAGAAGGGGAAGATACGCGGTCGCATCCCCCTGGTGAAGGGGCTCGCCACCATTGCCACATTGTCCACCGGTGGAAGTGCGGGCAAGGAGGGCCCGATCGCCCAGATCGGGGCCGGGTTCGGCTCCTGGCTCGCCGATCGGCTCGGCTGCAGCGTCAAGACGCGTCGCGTGCTGCTCCTGGCGGGCACGGCCGGAGGATTGGGTGCCATCTTTCGTGCGCCGCTCGGAGGTGCCGTGACCGCCATCGAGGTGCTCTATCGCGAGGACTTCGAGGCCGAGGCGCTGGTTCCCTCGATCATCTCGTCGGTCGCCGCCTACGCGACGTTCACGTCGATCTTCGGCTACCATCCCGTGTTTTCCCTCCCTGGCCCGCTTCGCTTCAGGAACCCTCTCGAGCTGGGCATCTACGGTGTCCTTGCCCTGCTCTGCGTGCCGCTGGGCATCCTCTACATCAAGACGTTCTACGGACTCAAGGAGAGGGTCTTCGACCGACTCCCGGTCCCCGCCTACGTGCGGCCCGCGCTGGGCGGCCTGGGAGTCGCCCTCCTGGGTCTCGCGGTCCCCGCGATCTACGGTGGAGGCTTCGGTCAGCTCGAGCAGGCCATGAACGGGCAGCTCGCCATCGGCACCATGGCCCTCCTGCTGATCCTGAAGATCCTTGCCACCAGCTTGACGATCGGGTCGGGCGGAAGCGGAGGTGTCTTCGGCCCCACACTCTTCATCGGGGGAATGCTGGGCGGCGTGGTGGGATACTCCGCGGCCGAGATCTTTCCCGGCCTCATCGATCAGCCGGCGGCCTTCGTGCTGGTGGGGATGGGCGCGTTCTTCGCCGGAGTGGCCAATGCCTCCATCGGGGCCCTGCTGATGGTATGCGAGATGACGGGAGGTTACGGGCTGGTCGTTCCCTTGATGCTCGTCTGCGTTCTCGCCCTCCTCTTCTCCCGAGGGTTCTCCATCTACCGCAATCAGGTCCGGGACAAGTTTCACTCTCCGGCTCACCTCGGGGACTTCACGGTGGACGTGCTGGCCGAGCTCCGGGTCGGCCAGGCCTTTCAGGCCACCCGTCTCCAGTGCGTCCATCCCGCCGACACCATCTCGGAGCTCAGAAGGCTCGTCGCCACCTCCGACGACCCCATCTTTCCCGTCCTCGACGATGAGGGGACCCTGGTCGGAGTCGTTCCCGTACCGAAGCTGCGCCCCCTGCTCTTCAGCGACGCGTTGCAGCCCCTCCTGCTGGTGGAGGACATCGCGTCCCCCCCATCGAGCGTGACCCCGTCGGATACGCTTCAAGACGCCCTCTCCGAGCTCCACCAGACGGGGGCAAGCGCCATCGTCGTCGTCGATGGAGAGCGGGGAAACCAGGTCCTCGGCGTGCTGGAGCAGGGAAACCTCCTCGAGGCCTATCACACCGAGCTGGCCCGGAGGCTGGCCGAGAAGGAGGCAGACGAGGAGATCGCGAAGGAGCGAGATCGCGTCCGGCGTGGCTGATCTCCACACCGCCCCGCCGGACGCGTGGAGAACCGCCAGCGGTCCAGAATCGCCAGCGGTCCAGAATCACCCGGTCGAGAATCAGTTGGTCGAGAAGTAGTCGTCGAGGCCCGGCAGACGTCCGTGAGTGGCGGAGTGTCGAAGCTTGCCCACGGCGCGAAGCTCGATCTGGCGCACCCTCTCACGCGTCACCTTGAGGCGCTGACCCACCTCCTCGAGGGTGTGGGGAGTGCCGTCTTCGAGGCCGAAGCGGAGCCGCAGAACTCCTCGCTCCCGGGCGGAAAGCTCCTCGAGGGCACGGTTGAGCGCCTCACGCATGGCCCTCTGTTCCGTCACCACGCTCGCATCGGGCGTGACTCCATCCTGGAGAAGATCGGCGATGCGTGCCTCGTCGTCCCGGCCACCGAGCCCCTGGTCGAGGGAGATCGGCTCGCGAAAGACTTCCAGCAGCCTGCCGGCATCCTCGACACCGACACCCAGCATGGAGGCGGCCTCGCCGAGATCCGGCTCGCGTCCGTGCTGGTTGATGAACTCCTCCTGCTCCTTGCGGAAGCGATGGAAGGCTTCGATCCGGTTGACGGGGACACGAATGGTCCGACTCTGCTCATGGATGGCACGCGTGATGCCCTGGCGAATCCACCAGGTCGCGTAGGTCGAGAAACGAAATCCACGGCTGACCTCGAACCGGTCGAGAGCTCGCAGAAGGCCGGCATTTCCTTCCTGGATGAGATCGAGGAAGGCCAGATCCCGGCCCGGCCGGCGATAGCGACCGGCGATGCTCACCACCAGGCGCAGGTTCCGCGCCGCGATTTCCTTCTTGATGGTCTCGTACTCGTGAAGGGCCTCGTCCACGGCGGCCAGGTGGCGCCGGAGCCGCGAGACGGTGGTGAGGGCCTCGGTCTGCAGGCGCCGGCTCTTGTCGAGCGTGCGCGCCCGTGAGGATCTTCCGGCCTGCCGACGACCGCGCCGAGCCAGAGTCTCCAGCGACTTCAGCCTCTCCTTGAGATGACCGTGCAGAAGGTGAACGGGGCGGACCTGGAAGTTGAGCTCGATCAGACCCGGTAGACCCGCTTCGAGGATGGACAGACCCGTCGCCCGGTTCCGGGAGGGAGATCCGACCGTGGACCGAAACACCTCCCGGGCACGTGTGAGCACCGATCGGAGCTCCTTGGCGCGGGCGGTGAGTCCCGCCTCGATGGCCTTCTTCTGGCTCGGCTCGTAGGTCTCGAGCCCGAAGACGCGGCTGGCCGCACGCCTTCCCGCCGCCACGGCCTCGAGGATCTCGATGGCACCGGCAAAGGCCAGCCCCTGCTCGAGCACTTTCCGGACCAGCGCCTTCCTGCAGCTCTCGAGCCGGGCCGTGAGCGTGCGCTCCTCGGCCGGACTGGGCAGGGCATGGGCTCCGAGCTGGTCCAGGTAGATCTGGATCAACTCGTCGGCCCCGTGCCGGTCCGAAACTCTCTTTTCCGTCCTGACGCGTGAGTCGCGCATGGCTCTTTCCACCCTTGTGATTTCTTGCTTCTCACACTTCCTTACGATTCAGGTGGGCTCTTCACGACCAGTTTCTCAACCGAATGTCCATTTTTTTTCTTGGACATCGGGGAAAAAAGCCTCGGGAAGGGATCTCACGACCGCCGGAAGGTCCTGGCAAGACAAGGGGTTGCGAGCCGAGCCAGGAGCAGGGAGAGGCCCCTGGTGCCCTCCCTGCCCACGACACGGCTGCTGATCTCGACCTCCAGCCCGGCGTACTGGGAATCCCCGTAGCGCGTGCGCAGCCACGTCGTCATGCCGTCCGCCACTCCGGGATAGGGCTCGTTCTCCCGGGTGGGGTACCCGTGGGCCTGGAGCTCGGGGACCAGCATCCGGGCCGCCTGGACCTCGGCCGGGCGAGACGGATCGAAGAGGATTCCCAGGTCGTAATCCCGGACCTCTTCCCCCAGCCGATCCGTGAAGGTGTGGATGGACCAGTGGAGACAGCGTCCGGAGCGATCGACCCGATGCCGAACCGCTCCCAGGACCCGGCGCCGGAACGGAAGGTGCCAGGAAAGGAGGCGCCGCCTCCGGTCCCTCGGCGAGAGGAGCCGATTCCCCGGGATGTCCACCCCGAAGGAGACCGGAGCCACGGCCTCCCTGGCCCGGGGCGATCGATTCAGGTCGACGACGAGGCGGCTCCAGCTCCCCCCCAGATGCTGGACGCCCGTGGCGCCGGCCACGAGCCGGGTCACCTCGAGCGCCCCCCGGTCGAAGGACACGTGGGACTCCAGAACCTCCCGGTCGACCCCGAGCTCCACCCCCTGGGGCACGAGATTGCGTGCGTGCTCACAGGTCAGGAGCAGAGAGCCGACCCCGTGCGCCACCTCAGGGCTCTCCGTCCCAGGGCTCGTTGGCGAGGAGGCAATCGGACAGGCGAATGTAGATTCGCCGCGCCATCTCCGTGAGCTCGATGAAATCCTGCGACAAGGGAAGCAGCTGCTTCCTGATCCTCTCCGAAAGGTTCCCGTTCTCGATGATGGTGGCCACGAGATCCAGATAGTCCTCCTCGTCCGAAGCACATTGCTTCCTCGCCATCTCGAGAAGGCTGGAGAGAGCCGTGACCACCATTGCCTTGCCATGCCGGTCCCGGGGTGAGAGATCGAGGAACGAGGCCTCGACCCGGGCCGCGGTCCCGTCCCTGATGGTGGCCCGGAAGTCCTCGACCAGCTCCTCATGGCGCGGGAGGTCAAGGGAGCCCGAACGGATCCTCGCGGTGAGGGCCTCGAGCGCCCTGCGGACGAAGGTGGCGAGAGCGACGTCCATCCTCACGCATTCCTGCACATCGAGCACCCGCACCTCGAGCGCGTTCCGGGAGAACTTGAATACCGACCCGCGAGCGTTGAAGAACTCGTGGCGAAGCGCGCGCGCATCGGGGAGCCGGTCAAGGGCCGCGTACATGGGACGGAAAATCTGGCGGCGGTACTCGGTGAGGCTGTCAACGAGCTCGGGAACCAGCGCTCCACAGGACTCGGGAATCCGGGCCTGATGATCGAGAAGGTAGGACAGCCGACCGTCCACCACCCCCAGCAGCTCGCCCTCGGCCATGGGTGAGCTCGCGGCCACGGCGGGGAGGTAGGGCACCAGGAGCGCCGAGGCATTCATCATGGCCACCGCCTCGTGATCACGCCCCAGAGGCAGGTTCACGTGGCAGCTCTGCACGTTGGCCCAGCCATGGGTCCGGATGTCGAACAGGCGGTCGTAGGTGTCGTAGATCTTCCGGTTCGATCGTCGCCAGAGCACGGCCTTCCCGGGATCGAACCACGGGTGCATGGCCGTGGGCAGGAGGCGCGCCTGGAAGCGATCCCCCACCAGGGTCCCCACCCTCCGTACCGCCTCCACGAGGACGGCCTCGGCTTCACTGGCCCGAGCCGGCGGCACCATGGTCTTGACCTCGAGGACATGGTCGAAGATCTCGTTGGAGAGGCCGGCCGCCCCCAGGTCGACCCCCGAGGCCGGTCGCCCCGACAGGGCCTGAAGGATCGGCTCGACCACCCGCACGATGTTGAGGTCCCGATCGACGACGCAGTATTCCAGCTCGAGTCCACAGACCTCGAAGGCCCGGTAGTCGGTGGTGCGCTCCCGCCGGGAACGGCCGATGGCGCTTCGCAGGTGGGCGAGCTCGGAGGGAGGCGCCTCCTCCCGGGTCTCGACCTCGGATCGCCGCCCATCGACGCTCATCCTCTTCACGAAGTAGTTGACGAGATCCTCGTAGACTCGGTCTCCCTCCGCGCCGTCCTCGTAGCCCACATCGAGGTTGGGATTGTCGTTGATCTCGATCACCACCGGACCCTGCGTGGTCATCTTGAGATCAACGCCGTAGAGACCATCGCCGATGAGGCGGGCGGCCTTGGTGGCGACCCGTACCACGTCCCGAGGAGCGAGGTCGATGGGAATGGCCTCCGTCCTCCCGTACGCCGTCCCCCCCCGCGTGCTGGAGCTGCGTATTTGCCAGTGACCGCGCGCCATGAAGTACTTGCACACGAAGATGGGCTTGCCACCCAGCACCCCCACCCGCCAGTCGTAGTCGGTCGGGGTCCAGGTCTGGGCGAGGAGGAGAGGTGACCGCGAGAGCAATTCCCCCGATCGGTGCTCGAAATCCTTCTTTCCGTCGATCCGGAACACCGCGTTGGAGAAGGAGCCATCGGGCTGCTTCAGCACGAAGGGGAGGCCGAGCTTGCGCTTGACTTGCTCGAAGCTGGAATCACCCGTGACGGTGGCAGTACCCGGAATGGGAACGCCGTTACGGGACAGAAGCTCGAAGAGAAAAACCTTGTTGCAGCAACGAATGATGGAGCGCGTGTCGTCGATGACCGGAATCCGGAGTGCCTCCGCCCGGAGGGCAAAGCGAAAGGAGGGAAGGGTGAGGCCGGTCAAGGTGCGAATGAGCAAGCCGTCATGATCGGCGACGCGATGAATCTCCTGGGGGCCGATCCTCTCCACGTAGACTCCCATGCGCCGTCCCACCCTCTCCAGACGCTCCACCGTCTCCGACGTCGACGCCTTCATCTCGTCGGACTCGTCGTAGAGAACGGCAATGGACGCCAGATCGCAGGAGGGGATGGACCTTTGCCGACGTCCCGAGCTCTTGCCGAGGGCGGTGAGGAGGTCTCTCTTCTCCGAGGCCGACAGCCGATTGGCCATGAGGGGCTGGACGTGGACGACCTTCCATTTGCCGTCGTCCCTGAGGAACGAGAGACGCAGCACGGGCACCGAGAGCACTCCGTGCACGAGAGTCGCGATGCGCCGGAAGCGAGCATCCCCGCACCGCCCGGCGTACACCAGGACATGCTCCAGCTCCAGATCTCCCGCCGGCTGGTAGGTGACGACTCCGTCCCTCCTCCGTCGCACGAGCGGGGACGCCTCGCCACTTGCCTCGCCGTTGGCGGGCCACTCCGCGCCGGCCGTGGCCTGCTCCTCGGGCATGGGCTCGATGATGGCCGGCAACGGCCGCTTCCCCACCCGGGTCAGCTCCACCGTCTCCACTCCTGCCTCCTGGAGGGTGCGGAAGATGGATCTCGGATTGCCGATCCTCTCCAGGGTATCGATGGTGGGCACGACCTCGTGCCCCCGCGCGTCGGCGAGAAGGGACACGTAGTAGCCCTTGGAGAGATACCTCCAGGAGCGGCACAGATTGACCACCCGCATCCCCTCTCCGAGATCGCCCTTTCCCGCGAGATACTCGTCGGCCGAGATCACGCGAAGATCGGAAGGTGGGAGGTCACGGACATCCTGCACCACGACGATCGTCTTCGATCGCCTCGCTGAGCTCATCGGGAATCTCCATCAGGGGGTACGAGCTCGAGGAGGACCGCGTCAAAGGTGGCGTCCCCGAGCAGCAGGGAATTGAGGAGTCTCCGGGCTTCGACATGATAGCGGCCATCGGGGCTGAACGGCGCGTGGGGCGAGGGATCGCTCACGAGGAAGCGGCGGCCCGAATCCTCGTAGCCACAAAGGACCACGAAGTGTCCCACGGGATCCCCCTCGATGGCATGGGCGACGTTGTCGTGGGGACGCTCGCGAGTGGAGCGGTAGAGCCAGGTCGCGCTCAACCCCGTCACCACCGGATGCCCCCGGTCGAGGAGCCCGACCAGGAGGTCCACGTCGGGTTCGGCAAAGCTCACCTTGCCACCACGGCCGAGGAAGTCGGCATAGGCCAGGGTGGCGAGCCGGAGCTTTTCCTTCTTCACCACGGCCGCCCGCTCCTTCAGCCTCTGCCCCAGCTCGGGCGCCGGCAGGTCGAACCAGGTGGGATCGAAGATGCGCAGATTGTAGGGAAAGACCGTGACCGCATATCCGAGGTCGAGGGCAGCAAGAGCCAGGTAGACCCCGAGGGTCCCGCCATCCGGGTTGCGCCGAACCAGGGTTTCGATGTCGTGGAACGATCGCTCGTGGCCGTAGAAGCGATCGACCTGAAAGAGGCACGTCGGTCCACAGCTCACGTCGTCGGGTTGAGGAAAACGTGGAACCTCGAGCTCGAGCTTGTCGACCACCTACTTGACCTCCGTGAGCCGGAAACGATGCCCGTCTTCCCGGGGATAGACCACGACGCGCCCCCGGGACAGGATTTGCTCCACCTTCTCCAGCCACAGCCTCCGCATGGTGATCTCCCGATGACCGGCGGCTCCCTCCACAAGCTGGCGAAAGGTGCGCGCCCGGCCCAGAGCGTGAGAGGTCTTCTCCCCCCTGGCGATCTCGGCCTCGCTCCGGATCCAGTCGGCTCGGGCCCGAGCTCGAGGCAGCAGATCCATGGAGAAGCCCTCGGCCTCGGCCATGAGCCGCTCTCGATCCGCGCGGGCGCTGGAGACATCATTGAAGGCGCTCTTGACGGCCAGGGGGGGAGAGCAGTCCAGAATGTTGACCGAGACGATCTGAAGACCGAGCTCGAGCTCGTCGACGAGATCCTGGATCCGCGGCCGGGCCGCCTCCTGGATCCGGACCTTGCCGGCCCCGAGGACATCGTCCACCTCCATGCACGCCACCAGGTCGGTGAGCACGGCCTCGGCCACCTTGCGCAGGGCAAACCTCGGATGGTCACCCTCGTCGACCTCGGCCACCCGGAAGAGATAGCGGTAGGGGTCGCCGACCAGATACTGGATCTCCGTCTTCATCTCGACGATGTTGGTGTCCCCGGTCAGCCACTGGAGCTCCTCGGGAGAGGGCGGAATCCCTCTCTGCTCGTCGATGAGCGTGAATCCCACCGGCATGGAGCGGACCTGGGTCGTCTCGCACTTGCGCAGGGTCTCCACCGGCCAGGGAAGCACGAGCTGCATCCCGGGACCACACATCCGCACATGCTGGCCGAAGCGGAGCACGAGGCCCTGCTCGCTGCTCTCGACCACGTGCACCGAGGTGAAGGCGAGATCGACCACGACAAGCAGGAGCAAGGCTCCCAGGAGGTACCGTCCCGGAATCTTCCATCCACCCGGGGGTCGTGTCGATGCGGGGCCGTTCACCGGTCGGCGCCCCCCTTGTCGCTTTTCGCCTCACCCTCGAGATGGGGCGTCTTGAGGATATCCAGCAGCTTCCAGTCGCTCGGGATCACGAGGGTCGAAGTGTCATTCACCGTCTTCTCGAGCGCCTCCAGCGAGCGCAGGAAACCGTACAGCTCGGGATCGAGGCCATGGGCCTCGTTGAGGATGCGAATGGCCTCGGCCTCACCCGCACCCCGGATCTCCTGGCTCTCGCGATTGGCCTCGTTGATGAGCTCGGCTTGCTCACGGTTGGCCCGGGCACGGATCTTCTCCGCCTCCTCCTCACCCTCCGAGCGGTGTAACCGGGCGATCCGTTGCCGTTCCGCTTCCATGCGTCGAAAGACCGCCTGCTTGTTCTGGGGAGGAAAGCCGAGACGCTTGATCCTCACCGACGATACCCGGATGCCGAAGCTCTCCCGGGCCCTGCCATCGGCCCGCAGGGTGACCTCGCCCAGGATCTCGTCCATCGTGGGGGAGGCCGCATCCCCCACCGAGACCAGAGCCGTGAGAGGATGGGAGGCGAGCTCGGCGCCCATCTCGGACTTCAAGATGTCGGCGAGACGGGCCTCGGCGGCCACCCGGCCGGGAAGGCTCATGACGTAACGCAGCGGGTCCTCGATCGACCAGGTGAGGAAGCAGTTCACCAGGATGTTCTTCTTGTCCGAGGTGAGGACCTCGGACGCCGGCGGATCGAGGACGTGCATCCGACGATCCACCTTGACCACGGCATCCACCGGAAGCTTGAGACCGAGCCCGGCCCGGGAGATCTCCCGGTGCGGGTTGCCAAAACGGGTCACGATGGCGAACTCCGTCTCCTCCACCTGGAAGGCGCAAAGCTTGACGGCTCCCCCGACGAGAACGATCAGGATCAGCAGAGTCCATGCTCGCATGTTTCTTGCTCCGAGAGTGGAAGCACCCCTGGTCGAAGGAGTCGCCTCCTATCTGCGGTTTTCTCCCCCATCATCGACGGGAAGCTCGACGGGCAGAGCACGTCCGTGGGTGGTCCACAGCTCCACGTCGATGTCGTCGCCCAGAAGGAAGATCGACCGTACGGAAGACAGACACCGCTCCACGGTCTCGAAGTACATCCGGAGCCTCGCCAGGTCGGGCGCCGACTCCTGAGCCTTTCTCCAGGCCAGGAAGCGGCTCGCCTCTCCTTTGGCCTGGCTCGTACTCCGGTCGTTTGCGCTCCTGGCCTCCTCCAGGAGACGCTGTGCGTCGCCACGGCCACGGGCCAGCGTCTCGGTGTGATAGCCCTCCGCCTGGCGGATGAATCGCTGGCGATCCTCGAGGGCGCTCGCCACATCGCGGAACGCCAGGTGAACCTCCGGCGCGGCGTGGGCATCCCCGATGCGAACGTCGACCACGTCGATGCCCACCCCCACCCGGTCCAGGTCGCCTTGCAGCCTTTCCCGCACCGCCGTCTCCAGGCCCCCCCGCCCCTCCAGAAGAACGTCGAAGGTCGACTGGTGTGCCACCAGGGTCCTAACGGACGCTTCGGCCAGGGAACGAACCAGGGACTCGACGTCTTCCACACGGAATCGGCAGACGAACCCGTCGCGGACACGATAGTGAACGCCAAACGTGACCCCGAGGAGGTTCTCGTCTCCGGTCAAGATCTCCGCCTCGGCGGCCAGATCGCGGCCCCGCACCGCGGTCTTCGTCCTCTCGGCCAGGGAGTCATAGCCCACCTCGATCGAGCGCACCTCGCCGGTCCGGATCGTGGCCAGCGTCTCGATCGGCCAGGGAAGGTGCAGGACCATGCCCGGGGTGGTGATGGAGCGCGTGACCCCCTCGAAGCGCTTCACGAATCCCATCTCGCCGGGCCCCACGCTGGAGACCGACGTCGAGCCATACAGGGCCAGGAGCGCCACGATCGCCAGGCACTTCCCGACCCGGCTCGCCGGATCGAAGCCGAGCCTCAGGCACGCCGAACGCACCTGCCGGGCCCACTTCCCCAGAAGACCGATCCGGAGGGCACTCGCCAGGAGAAGGAGGCCGAGCAGGACGCCGCCACCGATACTTACCACGGTCGCCAGGAGCGAGGACTCGGTCTGCAGCGAGTGCCGGACGATGGTGGTGGGATCGATCCGCCAGTAATCATAGAGTCCGTTGACCACTGCTCCCGCCACCAGGGCCACCCCCACCACACCGGCCAGATAGGTGACGAGCACCCGCCGGCCCAGGAAGCGACTGACCACCACCAGGGTCGTGGCGTTGGTGGCCGGCCCCACGAGGAGAAGAACGAGCGCCGCTCCCGGATCGAGTCCCTTGGCGATCATTGCCGCGGCCAGCGGGGTCGCGGCGGCCGCACAGATGTAGACGGGAGTTCCGAGCACGAGCATGAGCAGGCTCGAGGCCCAGCCCGTGGGCAACGTCTCGCCGAAGAACCCCTCGGGAATGAAGAGCATGATGGCGCCCGAGAGGAGGAGCCCCAGGATGAACCACGGGGTGAGATCGTCGAGCAGGGGTCCGAAGGCGTACCGGAGGCCCTCTCCGAGCTTGCGCAAGATCCCGGGAGCCGGCGCCTCGGCTCCCGTCGCACAACACACCTGCCCGCTCGCCGGCTCTTCCGTGGCCAGAGCATCGGTGTCGGGCTCCTCGCCCCCGCGATCCCAGCCACGACGCACCAGGACATTGACCAGTGATCCGGTGAATATGGCGGTCAGGAGGGCGACCAGGGGTCGGGCCACGGTCATGAGGGGATCGAGTAGGGCATAGGTGATGCCGATGGAATCGACACCGGTCTCCGGCGTCGAGATCAGGAACGAAGTCGTGGCTCCCTTGCTCGCCCCCCTCTTGCGCAGCGCGATGGCCGACGGAATCACCGAGCACGAGCACAGGGGGAGGGGTACCCCGAACACCGAGGCCATGAACACCGATCGGAACCGATCGTGTCCAAGGTACCGGTAGATCTTCTCCTCGGGCAGGAAGACCCGCAGCATGCCCGCGAGCACGAAGCCCAGGAGCAGGAACACCCCCGAGTCCACGAGCACGGACCAGATGGCGGCGCCGTAGTCGACGATGAGGCCGGTCATGCCAGCAATCTCATGAGCAGCATCAGGCCCACGCCGAGCGAGAGCAGGCAGATCTTCCCGCCCACGTCCACGCGATGGTGGAACACCTCGGGAAGAAGCTCACACAGAGCCACGTAGAGGAAGGTGCCCGCGGCGAGGGCGGTCACCGCCTCCAGGACGACGCCTTCCAGTGCCCCCATGACCAGTCCTCCTCCGAGGATGCCCGCGGGGGTGACGATGGAGAACAGGAGAAGGAGCACGGTCATGCGCGACCGCGAGAAGGAGCTCAGGGCAAAGACACTCCCCAGGGAAAATGACTCCGTCCCCTTGTGCAGGGTCATGGAAAAGAAGAGCGGCCAGCCGAGGCGCTGATCCCGGAGCGTCACCGCGAGCCCCACCCCGGCCAGAAAGGCGTGGATGCAGAGCCCGAAGAAGGCCGCGTAGCTGACCACCGCGTGCTGGTCCATCTCGGACTCACCATTTCTCCGGATGAGCAAGACCTCGAAGAAGTAGATGCCGAGCACTCCGACGAGCACGAAGAACCACACGTTGACGTCCGTGTCCCCAGGCTCTGCCGAGGCGTGATCGTGACCGACATGACCGGCGGCAAGCTCCGGAAGCAGGTGGAGAAAGACGCCGCCCAGAAAGACGCCGCACGCGAAGCCGATGAAGAGGTGGAGCAGTCGATCCTTGCCCCGACCAAAGAACGAGACCACGCCGCCGCCGATCGCGACGAGAAAAATCACCAGCGAGAAAAGGACGGCGTCCGACATGGGAGTCCAGACAGGGGGCCTCGGAGACCCGTGAAGCAGGGAAGCCCAACGAGATTCAGCGGAGCAGCGTAAGCCGCAGAGGCAGAAAAGTCAGCCCGGATCCTTCACGAGAAGCTCCGGCAGCCGCCAAGCTATCCGTGGTACAGGTCCTAGTTCCCCGGCTTCCGCTCCTGCCAGCGACGGACCTCCTCGACCTTTGCCTTGCGGTCCTCGGCCGAGGCCGCCGGATCGAAGCCGGAAGGGAAGGCCGCGTCCGCGGAGAGCACACGGCGAAGGGCCTGCCAGGCCGTCTCCCTCAGGGCCGACTCGCCCTCCTGGGCCTCGAGCATGCGCATCAGCTCCCTGGCCGACCTCTGGGGCGTCGAGGCGAGCTCGGCCGCGGCGGCATCGTCCCCCGAACGGACCTGCTGGAGGAGCTTCTCCACCCGGGCCGAGATGACCTCCCGGGCCCGGTCCGCGAGCTGTCGCATGCGTCCCGAACGGGACGGATCGATTCCGCTGACCTGCGAGTTGATTCCGGTCTCGATCTTGAGCATGTCCGCGAGGTGACCGGACGCGATCGCCCGCCTCAACTCCGCTCGTGAGATCTCGTAGTCGATCTCTCCCCGAAGACCGGTCGACACCTCGGGCCGACTCTCGGCGTCCCGGACGAGATCCTGGAGGAGCTGCAGGGCGCGTTCGGGCTGTCCGATGCTCGTCTCGAGGGAGGCTTCCTGGATTCTCAGCCCCACCTCCTCGCCGATGGGAGCGCCGCGCAGGAGCACCCGACAGTAATCGAGGGCCCGCTGAAGGTCCGACTGGCCTCCGGCAAGGACGAGAAGATCGAGCACTTTCTTCACCACGGCCCGGGGTGCGGTCTCGGGGGTGATCCCGTCGCTCTCGACGAGAGACGCCCCCAGCAAGGTGGCGGACGGCAGGTCGCCCCCGCTCGCGACCTCATCGAGAATGCCGAGGCTGCGCGCCACGTCTGCGCGAACGAGGTCGGCAACGCTGGCAATGGCCTCGCTCGCCACCGCCGGAGAGGCATCCTTGAATCGACCCATGAGAGCGGTCTGAACCGTCTGCGATTCGGTGAGCGCCGGAGCCACCCGGGCCAGGGCCTGCACGGTGGCCAGACGCACCTCGGCGTCGGGATCGGCCAGCGCCTTCAGGAGATCCTCGACCACCACCGGTGACGCGATCTCGCGCAGGATACCGGCGCATCGCTTGCGGACCTCTTTCTCGGGGTCGGCGAGCCCCTGGCTCACCTGGAGAGCGACCTGATTCCTCACCTCGGGAACGCGACGCTGCAGGGCCGCGAGCGCCTCCGCCGCACGGTAGCGGACCCTCAGCTCCGCATCGCTGGTCAGAGCTCGTCCGAGGGGATCCACGGCCGCCCGGTCCCCGAGCATTCCCAGGGAGATGGCCGCAGCCTGCCTCAGGGCCGAGGTGGCCTCACTCGACCCGGAGGAAGTCTTCTCGAGCACCGTGACCAGAGGCGCGAGAGCCTCCTTGCGCCCCAGTGCACCCAGGGCATGGACCACGTCCACGAGAACCAGGGGATCGGGCTCCGTCTCGAGGAGGGCGAGGAGGTCGGTGACCACTTCGCCCTGGGCCAGTGACCCGAGTGCCTTGATCAGGGAGCGACGGACAGATGGCTCCGACGCCTCCTTCAGTCGCGTGACGAGGGTCCGGGCGGCATCGGCCACCTCGCCCTGGAGCTCGGCGGGCAGGCTGGGAGCCACGAGGGCCTCGGCCACGTCAGCAGCAATCTCGGGATCGCCCTCGCGGAGAACGCTCAGCAGGATCCGCGCGATCTCGGGCTGCTTGGTCGAGGACTGCAGCCTTGGCTCCTTGAAGAGCCGGGCACTGGCCCTGCGGATTTCACCGCTCGTCGTGTCACGGACTCCGTCGAGGAGGAGCTTGACGTATCTCTCGGGCGCGTCCTTGCGCCCCTTCAGCTCCTCGGCGAGCTGTCGCCACCCCTCGACGGCGCGGGACTCCGCGGTCGTCAGGCGACCATCGAGCCTTCCCAGCACGTGCCCCCAGTAGTCTGCTCGCCCGAGACCCTGGACCTCGTCCCAGTAGGCGAGCCACTCGGATCTCGATCGGACGCGGGAGCGCGTGATCTTCTCCAGAGCCTGGGCGACCACGCTGGGCGAGTTGCGGAACAGGAGCTCGTCGGCGCGCAGGAGATCGATGAGGGTTGCCACCACGACGCGCTCGGGTATGGCCAGCGAACCGAGGAGATTGACGGCACCCCGCCGCGCATCATCGATCTGGGCCTTGTCACTGGCCAGTGTGGCGAGAGCGGTCAGGGCCTGATCGGTGGAGGGAACCTTGACCGCGGCCACGATGTGCTTGCGAACCTCGGGGCGCTCGTCTCTCCCGTACAGAGCCGCCAGCTCCGAGAGGAAACGATCCACCTTCTTGAGATGAATCGCGGTGAGGACTCCCCGGAGGATCGGCTCCGGCGTCTCGGGAACGAGCAACGACCGGACGACGCCATCGGTCTCCTGGGATCCCGGATCGAGCAACTCGCCCACGCGCACCGCTACCGGCGCGGCATCGGTGGCGCGCAGGAGCTCTTTCCTGAGCTCGTCCGGAGTGGGTGGAGTCGCGGCGACCTGGTCGGTCGACTCCTCCTGGGGCGGGGCCTGGGCCTCATTCCCTTCGGCACCCTCCTCTTGACCGGTGTCGTCTTCGCCCTTCGACTCCCCGGGCTCGGTCATCGCCACGGGCTGGAAGGTGAGCTCGCCCGGGCCGCCCAGAGATGCGAACCCGGCTCGGCTCCCCGGCAAGACGAGGATCAGCAAGACGAGGATCGTCACGAGCAGGAACGGACCGGCGGGCGGCCGAGACAGCAATCGCGTGGGAACCACGCCCGGGAGCTGCGCATGGAGGAACGATCTCCCGGCGAGCGAGGAGCCCGTAGATATTGCAACGAACCTCAAGGGATTGCTCGAGATGATGGTCGCATGGAGGACGGGAGCCCGCGAGCGACAGAGTATAGCAACGCCCCGATTCGATGAGAAGCGAGGCGGACCCACCCGGGAGTCCTATCGGCTGCGAGACGCGAGATCCTGCATGATGGTCGCCACGATCTCGGGCACCATTCGCCCGTCGGTCGGCACGCGCAGATGACATGCCGCGGCGTACAGCGGAATGCGGCGGCCGAGCACCTCCTCGATCTCGAGCAAGGCGTCGCCGTCTCGCAAGGGAGGCCGCTGGGACGGGGAGGCGGGGTCAGCGGCCAACCGGCGGCGGCTCTCCGCCGGCGAGATCTCGAGCCACACCACCACCCCGGTCGACCGGAGCAGCTTCACGTTGGCCGGCCGGACCACGCATCCTCCGCCCGTGGCCACGACCGTTGGCCCGCTCCCGGCGCAGGCCTCGGCCAGGGCGCGCTCCTCGAGGTCGCGAAACCCCTCCTCGCCCCGGTCGCGGAAGATCTCGGCGATGGACCGGGAGGTGGATTCCTGGATCACCTGGTCGATGTCGATGACCTCCCAACCCAGCCGCGCGCCCAGCTCACGGGCGACCCGGGACTTGCCGGATCCGCGGAATCCGATGAGGTGGACCAGGCCCTCGGCAGGCGTGCTCATGGCGGCGAGGCCCCTCCGTTCATGGCCTCCAGAAGAAGCTGTCGCGCCGGGTCGAGGTCGAGCTCCTCGCCCGTGAACCGGCGGGCCTGCAGCGCCGCTTGCCGGAGGAACATCTCGAGACCGCTGACCGTCGTGCACCCTCGCCGGGCGGCCAGGGCGAGAAGCCGGGTCCGGAGCGGCCGGTAGACGGCGTCCAGAACGACGCACCCGGGCTGAAGAACGCTTTCGGGTACGACACAGGCCTCGACGTTCGGCTCCATGCCCACGGGGGTCGTGTGGACGAGGACGCCTGGCCTGAGGGCTGCGAGCTCCTCGAGCGGCGCGAAGCGGAACCCCAGGCTCCGGGCCAGCGCCTCCCCCGCCTCGCGGCCGCGGTTGACCACGATTCCTCGTGCGCCCTGGCTCCTCAACACATGGCCGATGGCCGCCGCGGTTCCTCCTGCACCCACGATCACGACCTCGCTGTCCGCGAGCCGGGCCCGGAGCCCCGCTGCGCCTCCACAACCAGCGGCCAGGGCGCCGCACGCCGCCGCGCCATCGAAGGAGAACGCACTCCACTGCACGCCCTCCGATCCCGGCTCGCGCAGGAGGGTATTGGCCGCCCCGCACCGAGCACTCTCGTCGTCCCGCAGCGTCGCCAGCTCGGCCGCCGCCCTCTTGTGGGGGATGGTCACCGACAGCCCACGGACTCCCAGGGCGGGAGCCTGGACCGCGAGATCGAACAGATCCCGGCAGAGAAAGGGGACGTACACGGCATCCCGTTCGAGACGCGCCAGATGGGCGTTGTGAAGAAGAGGTCCGAGGCTGTGAGCGACGGGGCTGCCCACCACGCCGAAGACCTCCGCCTCCTTTCCGAGGCGGTCTCCCCGATAGAGCCCCCGGAACTCCTCCACGGTGAGCTGGCCGGCAGCCACGCGACTTCCGCTTCCCGAGGCCAGGTAGACCGCGTGGGAGCCCCAGGCCAGGGCGAGGATCCGGGAGGGAATCCCCTCCTCCCCCATGCCGAAACAGGTCAGCGGAGCCCCGGGCTCGCCGAGGCCGAGTGCGAGCAAGCTCCTCACCGCGACGAGGTCAGCGGCCGTGTGCACGGTGGGGACGATCTTCACTTCGGAGGGTTCCCTCCGCCGCATGTCCCGGAGACGCCGGGCCAGGTCCTCCGGGGTCCTCTCGAAATCATGGGAGGAGAGGACCAGTCGCGTCCCCGATCGAAGCCGGGGGAGAGTCGGTGCGGCGTGCTCCACGTCGACCGCTTCGGCTCCGAGTCGCGAAGCCTCCTCGAGGAGAGCGATCCTCTCCGCCTCGGTACCCCGGAAGTGGCCGCCTTCCCACCGGGGTCGAGCGGTCACGAGAACCGGCACCGGTCGGTGGCTCAGAAGCGCCGCGAGGTCGACCCGGTCCAGGGTGTCCAGCCGCATCTCGATCTCGTCCACGGCGGGAGCCATGCGGTGACGGAGCTCGAGTGCCTCCTCGGTGGTGGCAGCGGCAATCACTGCGCGAATGGTGCCTCGGGGCGGGATCATTCAGGACCGTGACGTCGCCGCAGCCTGCAGGAGCTCGGCCAACCTCTCGGCCGCCGCGGAGTCGAGGGTGCCCTTGGCCAGGGCCAGGGACAGGGTAAGCCTGGCCAGCTCCCGGTAGACCTCGAGGTAGCGAGGGGCCTGGCGGGCGATGGCGTCGACGTGAGCCTCGACGACCTCGACGTCGCCCCGGGCGATGGGACCGGTCAAGGCGCCCGGCAAGCCAAGGGTCTCGACGTTGGCGATGGCGCTCTTGACGAGAGGAAGGAGAGCCTGAATGGACAGGGTGCTCCGGCCAAAACGCCCCACGTCGAGGAGCTCCGTGGCCACGGCGAGCAAGGTGACCACGAAGTTCGAAGCCATGACCGCCGCGGCGTGGTAGAGCGCCTTGTCGGTGGGAGACAGGAGAACAGGAACCCCGCCCATGTCCAGAACGATCTGCTTGAGGACCGGCTCCACCTCGGGGTCGGATTCGCAGCCACAGAACGTACCGGGGAACTTCTCCACCGCATCGATGGCGCTGGCAAAACTCATCAGGGGATGGAGCGAGGCCGCGAAGGCCCCGCGGTCGTGGACCGGATTGAGAACGGTGGAGGGGAGCGAGCCACTGGTGTGGATGACCACCGCTCCCTCCTGGAGCCCCTTGCCGTCCACGAGCTCGCGACACGCGGGCTGGATGAAGCGATCGGGTACCGTCAGAAACACGAGGTCGGATCCCAAGACCGCTCCGGCCAGATCGACGTCACCGGCGGGGATTCCGATGAACTCCGCTGCCCGGCGCGAGGACTTGCGCGTCCGGCTGTAGAGACCGCAGATGTCATATCCCCGCCGCCTGAGCAGGAAGCCGACGGCGGAGCCCACGACACCGGCCCCGATGATGGTCACCCTCCGTATCGACATAGGCTGGCTCCGATTATGGGCCCTGCCCCGGAACTCCGGGATCGAGCCTCAGTCCCCGCCGGCGTCCTCGGCCCGCCAGCTCCGCTCCGAGCCGCTGCGGTCGTCGAAGTCGACGAACTCGTGCAGCTCCTGGGGAATGTACCCCGGCAGCCGGGACTTCTCCAACTCCTCGGCGTATTTGGCCATCACCAGCTTCTGCAGGAAGTCCCGACAGGGCGAGTTGATGGGATGGGCGATGTCGGCATGAAGCCGGGCCCGGCCCCGCGAGTCGCGCCCCACCCGTCTCTCCCTCAGCCGCACACCGCAATCGTTGCAGTAGTTTGCCCGCAAGTGGTTCTTGCTGCTGCAGCGCGGGCACCGGTCGGACAGCTTCCGGCTCGGCATGGCCAGGAACGATCCCTCCGGACTCCCGATGACCTTGAGATCCCGCACCACGAAATCATCGTCAATGGTGATGCTGCAGAAGGCCAGAAGCTTGTCGCTCGGAGGAGACACCAGCTTGACGCGAACCTCGGAGATCTCCACTGCACCCCTCCTTTCACGGAGCTCGTGCAGTCTCCCGGACCTCTCCCGTGGCGCCTGCGTGCGGAAAGAACGCCTCGAAGCCCACTCTCCGGCCAGGAGCGGGAAAACAAGCCTCTCCCCTACACGTCCTTGCGCACCTCCGGCCTTTGACCCGGGCTGCTGTGAACCACGTAGGTCTTTCCTCGGTCGATCCGCTGCACCTTCTCGCCCAGCCTCTCCGCCTCGACGGCCGACGGACAAGGCGCGAAGAGCGCCCCGCCGCTTCCCGTGAGAAGAACGCGGTGAGGGTGCGCGAGATTTCGGAACGCATCCCGACAGGCTCGAACAGACGGGAAGAGACGGACCACCGTCGCCTCGAGATCGTTCCAGAAAAAATGCCCTATGTCCTTTGTAATCAAGAACCTAGCTACCTCGGCGCCCAAGCTAGCGCGTGCATCTCCTCCCGTCAAGCCAGAAATGAAGTTTTTGTACACGTGCGCCGTCGCGACCTGCACGTCCGGGACGAGCACCACGAAGAAGGTCGCCGGGGGATCGGGAAGAGGGTCGACCCTCTCCCCCCGACCCCGGCACCGCGCAGTCCCTCCGTGTAGGAAGAACGGGACATCGGAGCCGAGCCGGGCCGCCAGGTCATGAAGGCGTTCACGGCCGAGCTTTCGGGTGGACAGAGCCTCGAGGCCGATCAGGACCGCGGCGGCATCCGAAGAGCCCCCGCCGAGCCCGGCGCCGACCGGGATCCGCTTGTAGAGGGAGATCTCGAGCCCGGAGCCGGCACCCGATTCGTCCAGGTAGATCCTGGCCGCGCGCCAGGCAAGATTGCCCTCGCCATCGGGAACGGCCACAGGACCATGGCACCGCAACGCCACCCTTCCTGCTCCGTTCAGCTCGCGGAGGGTGATCTCGTCGCAAAGGCTGATGGCCTGGAAGACGGAATCGATCTCGTGGTATCCGTCGTCTCGCTTGCCCAGGATGGTCAAGGCGAGGTTGAGCTTGGCCGGGGCCTGGACCACGAGGGGCGAGGACGGGCTCACGGCCGGACGAGGGCCGAGCTCTGGGGCAAGAGGCGGTTCTTCTCGTCCACGAAGGCGATGACCGGCTGGTGGGTCCGGGCTTCTTCCTCGGCGAGAACACAGTAGGAGATGACCAGGATCACGTCTCCGGGCCGGGCCAGGAGAGCGGCTCCACCGTTGGCCCGCACCTGCCCGGCACCCTTCTCTCCCGGAATCACGTAGGTCTCGAACCGGGCGCCGGTCTCGAGATTGACCACCTGGACCTTCTCGTTGGGGATGAGATCGGCGGCGGCCAGGAGATCGGTGTCGACCTCGAGGCTACCCATGTAGTCGATGTCGGCCCCGGTGACCACGGCCCGGTGAATCTTCGACTTGAACATCTCGCGCAACATGCTGGTGCCGACGCCTCGGTCTTGCCTGTCTGGTTGCTGACCCGCTCGTGCCCAGGATCCTACCAAACCCGGGAAGACGCGATCATCCCTGTATCCGACCCCCGCCGCCGCCGAGGATGGTGTTGTCGATGAGCCGGGTCGCTCCCAGCCGGACCGCCAGGGCCAGCAACGCCTCCCCGTCGACTCGCTCCACGGGCCGCAGGGACACGAGATCGACCAGCTCCACGTAGTCGATGCGAGCACCGGGCGCCCTCTCCCGGATCACCCGCCGGGCGGCCTCGACCACCTGCTCGGGCCGGGACTCGCCCCGGGACACGAGGGATCGAGCTTCCTCGAGGGCCAGGTGGAGGGCGGCCGCCTGCCCCCTCTCGTCTCCGGAAAGGTAGGCATTCCGCGAGGACAGGGCCACCCCGTCCGGATCCCGTACGATGGGGAGCACCCGCAGCTCGACCTCGAGGTTGAGGTCCCGGATCATCGTTCTCACCACCACGGTCTGCTGGGCGTCCTTCTGCCCGAAGTACGCCTTCTGGGGACGCACGAGCTGGAAGAGCTTGAGCACGATGGTCAGGACGCCCCGGAAGTGGCCCGGCCGTGCGGCTCCACACAGGGTCTCCGCGGGCCCCTTGGCATCGACAAACGTCACGAGGTCGGGGGGAACCAGCTCCGAGGCCTCCGGGACGAAGACCAGGGTCGCACCCGCCTCCTCGAGCAATCCGAGATCCGCGTCAAGAGGGCGAGGGTAGCGCGTGAGGTCCTCCCCCATTCCGAACTGGAGCGGGTTCACGAAGATCGAGACCACCGTGGTCCTGCACTCGTGCAATGAGGCCCGGACCAGGGAGAGGTGCCCCTCGTGGAGCGCCCCCATGGTGGGAACGAGGCCCACCGGCTCCACGGCCCGGGACCGGAGACCCCGGAGCTCGAGAAGGGTCTTCACGACTTGCAACGGGTCGCCTCCACTCCCTCCGGATTCCATCCGGAGGCAAAGAGCCTCACGCCCGCCGATCCCACCGCGGCCAGCACCTCCTCCGCCGTACGGCCCGCTCCAGGAAGCTCGAGCCGCGGAGCGATCTCGGCAAGGGGCACGAGCACGAACGGTCTCTGGCAGATTCCCGGATGAGGAAGGATCAGGTCCGGGCCGGTCTCTCGAGCGTCACCGTGAAGGAGAAGATCGAGGTCCAGCTCCCGCGGACCCCACCTCTCGCGCTCCTTCCGTCCCGCCATGTTTTCGATCGCCTTCAGGATCACCAGGAGACGCCGGGGATCGAGCGTCGTGATCAGCTCGACCACCGCGTTGAGATACGGCGGCTGAGGAGGGCCCATGGGGTCGGTCTCGTAGATGGAGGAGCGACGGCGGACTCCGACCCCCTCCACCTCGAGGTCGGCCACGGCCCGGCGAAGGGTCCGCAGGCGATCGCCGAGATTGCTCCCCAGGGCCACGAAGGCCGGCGCGCCCTCGCGGCCGGAGTCGTGGTTCAAGGAGACGGCTCCCGGTAGGGCTTCGCCTCCGGGTCCGAGGGCTGTCCCTTCTTGGTCCAGAAGACTCCGGGCAAGGGCTCGCGCCTGCGGCTGATCCGTCGCACCAGGACCATGACGGGCCCCCAGGCCAGATAGGCCAGGAATCCCAGCGCCAGCGAGGTCTCCGGGAAGAACAGGATGATGACGGCGAGGACCACCAGCTGCACGACCTGGGTGAACTTCCGTCTCCGACGCAGGAGGTGGTTGAGGAGGTGGGGATAGGGAATTCGACTCACCATGAGCCAGGCCAGGGCAGGGACCAGGAACGGGAACGGCACCGAGATCCAGCGGGGCTGGTCGAAATCGAAGAACGTGATGGTGACGATCGCCATGGCCGCGGCGGCCCCGGGAGTGGGGAGCCCGCGAAAGAATTCGACCCCGCTCGCCACGGCGTGAGAATCTTCCTTGGCGGTCACGTTGTAGCGGGCCAGGCGCAGGGCGGCGCAGGCCACGAACAGGACCGACAGCATGAGGGCAACGCGCGGCTCGTGGGGCGATTCCCAGGTCAGCCAGCAAAACCTCTCGAGCAGGACCTTGGCCAGGAACGCGGGAGCCACCCCGAAGGAAATCACGTCGGACAGGGAGTCAAGATGGACGCCCAGCTCGGAGGTGCTCCCGGTCAACCGGGCGATCTTGCCATCGAAGGCGTCAAACAGCATGGCGAGCAGGATGAGCCACGCCGCATGCGTGAGGCGACGCTCGGGATCGGGCAGGGTCAGGGCATCGCCGATGTAGGCAATGGCCAGGAAGCCGCAAAAGGCGTTTCCCAGGGTGACCAGGACCGGAAGTGTGTGGACTTTTTTCAAGAGGGCGCTCGCTGCCAGACCATCGTGACCGCGGTGAGGGTACCATGACCCCGGGTCGAGACCCTGCCCCCCGACCTAACCACTTTACCCTTACCCTCTACCCTGGCACAACTTGACAAGCTACGACACGACTGATAGCCTCGGCCACTCTTCTCTCTTCCAGGGAATCGGACCCAGTAGATCGGACCCAGTCGGCCGGGCCCCTTGAATCGCTGCGTGAGGGCCACTTCCGCGAGACTCCACCCCATGACCGAGATTCTCCGCGTGACGGGCCGCGAGGTCCTCGATTCCCGGGGCAACCCCACCGTCGAGGTCGAGATGGAGCTGGTCTCCGGATCGGGGCGGGCCATCGTCCCCTCGGGAGCCTCCACCGGGAAGCACGAGGCCCTCGAGCTCCGAGACGGCGGCAAGAGATATCACGGCAAGGGTGTCCTGAAGGCCGTGGAGAACGTCAACACGATCCTCGGTCCCGCCATCCTCGGCATGGACGCATTCGACCAGGTCGCCATCGACCGCACCCTGCGGGATCTCGACGGCACCAGCAACAAGGGCAAGCTGGGTGCCAACGCCATCCTCGGCGTGTCGCTGGCCACGGCCCATGCCGCCGCCGACTCCCTCGACCTCCCGCTCTACCGACATATCGGAGGGCTCTCTTCGCGGATCCTTCCCATCCCCCTCATGAACATCGTCAACGGCGGGGTCCATGCCGACAACGCCCTCGACTTCCAGGAGTTCATGATCGTGCCGAGGGGCGCCACCAGCTTCCACGAGGCACTGCGCACCGGTGCCGAGATCTTCCATACCCTGAAGAAGATCCTGGTCAAGGACGGCCTCAGCACCGCCGTGGGTGACGAAGGCGGATTCGCTCCCGACCTGAAGAGCAACGCCTCCGGCATCGAGTTCGTCCTCGAGGCCATTCGCGAGGCGGGCTACGAGCCCGGATCGGAGGTGGCCATCGCGCTCGACGCCGCGGCGAGCGAGTTCTACCGGGACGGTCGCTACGTCCTCGCGGGCGAGGGAGCCAAACCGCGAACCAGTGCCGAGATGGTCGAAACCTGGTGCGAGCTCGCCGACCGGTTTCCCGAGATCGTCTCCATCGAGGATCCCCTCGACGAAGAGGACTGGGACGGCTGGAGTGCGCTCACGGCCCGCATCGGTTCGCGGGTGCAGCTCGTCGGAGACGACCTCTTCGTCACCAACACCGAGCGACTCCGGGAAGGAGTCCGGCGCTCCGCCGGCAATGCGATCCTCATCAAGGTGAACCAGATCGGCACCCTCACCGAGACGATGGAGACGATCACGGCCGCACGCGAGGCGGCCATGGGCATCGTCGTCTCCCACCGCTCGGGCGAAACCGAGGACACGACCATCGCCGACCTGGCAGTTGGATGTCAGTGCGGCATGATCAAGACGGGATCCCTGTCCCGCTCCGAGCGGGTCGCCAAGTACAACCGCCTGCTGCGCATCGAGCACGAGATCGGCGGAGCGGCCATCTACGGGGCAGGCCCCCTCGTCCTCCGCTGAGCGGCTTGCCTGCCGGGCGGACCAACCAGAGGTCGAGCATGCGCGAGCACGGATCGAGCGAACCTGTCCGGGCACTTCCGCGGCCGGCGATTCCCCTCGCCCTGGCCATCATTCTCCTGAGCACGCTCCTGCTCGTCACCAACACCATTCCCAGCCAGCGGAACAACCTGGAGTTCGGGCGCGAGCTGAGCCACAGGATCCAGGAGGAGCGCAGGCTGCGAGAGAGCATCCGGCGGAAGACCGCCGAGGCGGAGGCTCTCGAGAATGACCCCATCACCCTTCAGCGCGAAGCCTTCCAGCAGCTGGGCTATACGCCAGGTCCACGCGACTACGTGTTGCGCTAGGAGCCTGCGCGCCGGCAAGGCGACCCCGTAACGCGCCGCCTCACGTAGATACCCTTTCGCCAAGCAGTTGGGGGCGCCGACGGGCCCTTGCTATACTCGATTCGGGCCCCCTCCGCCGCTCACCGGACCTCCCCATGGAAAGTGGTCAAAGTGGTCATGGCGCACCCTCGGCTCCGCACCCTGGTTCTTCTGGGCATCAGCTTGCTCGGATCTCCCGGCAGCAGTCAGACCGCCGACCTCTCCCCCTCGATCGTGGTCCGGCAGGACGACGCATCCACCAACGGGGAGCTTCAGAAGGCCGACGCCGCGGCCCTGCGGGGTGACCTCGCCACCGCCATCGACGTCTATCAGAGCATTCTCTTTCGCATCCGCCCCCTCATGGGCGCGGGCGCCGTCCACGATGCCGTTCATCCCTACGGAGACGCTGGCAGCGAGGGGAGACTCTTCCTCGGAACACGGAGCCTCGTGCGACGACGTCTGGCGGAGCTTCCGCCCGAGGCCATCGAGGCCTACCGGCAGCGACACGAGGACGCCGCCCGCGAGATCCTGGATCTCGCCCGGGCCACCTCGGACGAGGCCGCGCTGAGGGAGGTGGTGGATGTCTATCCCCTCTGCACGGCGGCGTATCACGCGGGCCTCGCACTGGCCGATCTGGCCTTCGAGCGGGGAGACTTCCCTCTCGCCGAGCGTCGGCTCCGGGCCCTCCTGTACGAGACGGGGACCGTCATCGACACCGGGCAGAGAGCCGCGGTCACGGCCCGGCTTGCTCTGTCCTACGCAAGCCAGGGCGCGACGCCGGAGCTTCTCGGGCTCCTGGAAATGGAGGAGCCCGCGTGCGGCGACGAGCTCGTGCTGGTGCGAGGACACGAGGAGGAGTGGCGGGGTCTGGTCTCCGGTCTATCCCGGGGAACCGTTCCCGAGCTCGTGCCGGGGCGGCGGCCCTCCTGGGCGACCTTCCTCGGCAACAACACCCGGACCCTGACCGGCCCGGCGCTGGCGGGTGACTTTCAGGTGGCCTTCCGGCTCCCCGTGGATCGGACCGAGGTCCGCCCGGTCGCCAAAGGGGACGTCCTCGAATGGCCCTCCCCGCTCCTGCCCGACTATCCGGTGGTCGACGAGGAGTCGGGAACGGCCTACCTGGCCTCCCGCGAGGCCATCCTGGCAGTCGAGGTCGGTACGGGTAAGGTGATCTGGTCCAGGCGTTTGTCCGACATCCTGCAAGAGGTCGGGCTCTCGGAATGGACTCCGGTCATGGCTCTGGCTCCGGCTTTCACCCGGCCCCGCCACCTCAGCCTCGCCGGAGCGACCCTGCTCGCAACCCTGGAAGCCACGCCCCGGATGGCTGCAACTCGGAGACCCGTCAAGCTCTTGCTGGCCCTGGATCGATACAGGGGAGGCGACGTGATCTGGTCCGCCGGGGGGCATCCCTGGTCGGATCCGCTCCTCTCCGGCTGCGAGATCGCCGCCGCCCCCGTCGTATGGGGCAGTCGGGTGTTCGTGGGTGGAAGGAAGATCACCGAGAGCAGCAGCGACCGGAAGGTTTACGTGCTGGGGCTGTCCCTCGAAACGGGGGTACCCGAGCTGTGGACGTTCCTGTGTTCGGGACCGAACGCGTCGGCAGAAGACCGGGAGTCGGAAACCCCGTTCCTCTCCGAAGCAGGAGGAGTGATCTATTGTTCGACGGGACTGGGGGTCATCGCGGCGGCTTCCGCGGACACGGGAGAGGTTCTCTGGCTCTTTCGCTACGAGAGGTCCCCGTGGCGCGGTCCCCAGGGGCCGATCACCCTCAGCTTCCGCAATCCCTGGCGGGACGATCCCCTGTTCATCGCGGGAAACCGTCTCTACTCCACCCCCCCCGACTCGAGCCTGCTCCACGTGCTGTTCCTCTGCCCGGAAGCAGGTTCGGGAGCCCTCCGCAACGACAAGATCCCCAAGGACAACCTCGATTACGTCCTGGGAGTGGACTCGGGATGGATTTTTCTTGCCGGACGCAGCTCGGACGGCAAGAGCCAGATCGTTCGGGCCATCTATCCGGATGCGAGGACTTCGGCCCTGCAATGGGAGTTCGTGGTCCCCAACCCTCTTCCCGAGCGGGAGGAGATGCGGGACCGGCTGTTCGGGCGGGGAATCCTCGCCGAAGACGTGGTGATCGTGCCTACCATCAAGGCACTCTACTCGTTGGACAAGTGGACGGGCGGCGTCGTGAGAGTCTCCGACCGGGACTCCGTCACCGGCGAGCCGATCCGGACCGGGAACGTGGTTCCTGCCCGGGATGGCCTGTTGCTGGCGGCACCCGATCGCCTCGAGCACATCGTGCTGACCCGCTGAAGCGCGTGATTCCGACTGCCCCGGTGGCCGGCCTTCTCGAGGCCGCACCCCGGAAGATCCAAGGAGACGGGAATGGTCAATTCTGAGGAGACGACGATGGCCGGTCCAGAGCTGTCGGGTGATGATGTCAAGGCGGTAGAGAGCCTGGCTGCCGCATACTCCACCCTCAAGGCGGAGCTCTCGAAGATCATCGTGGGCCAGGAAGAGGTGGTGGACCACCTGCTGACGTGCGTGTTCGCCAAGGGGCACTGCATCCTCATCGGTGTGCCGGGCCTGGCCAAGACCCTGCTCATCCGCACCCTGGCCGACACCATGTCGCTGAGCTTCAGCCGCATCCAGTTCACCCCGGATCTGATGCCCGCCGACATCACGGGTACCGAGGTGATCCAGGAGGACAAGACCACCGGCGAACGGACCTTCAAGTTCATTCCGGGTCCGATCTTCGCCAACGTGATCCTGGCCGACGAGATCAACCGCACTCCACCGAAGACCCAGGCGGCACTCCTGGAGGCCATGCAGGAGTACCAGGTGACGGCGGGTGGCAACAAGCATCCCCTGACCGAGCCCTTCTTCGTCCTCGCCACCCAGAACCCCATCGAGCAGGAGGGAACCTATCCCCTCCCCGAGGCCCAGCTCGATCGGTTCATGTTCAACATCATGGTGAGCTACCCCTCCGAGGAGGAGGAGCTCGAGATCATGCGGCTGACCACGGCCACCTACAGCGCAACGGTGCAGAAGATTCTCGCTGCGGAGGAGATCCTTCGCCTGCAGCGTCTGGTGCGGTCGGTTCCGGTGGCCGACGAGATCCTCCGCTACGCCATGCGGCTGGCCCGCGCCAGCCGCCCCACGTCGCCGGACGCTCCGGCCTTCGTGCGGGAAACCGTCTCCTGGGGCGCCGGGCCGCGGGCCACCCAGTTCTTGATCCTCGGAGGCAAGGCGCGCGCCGTGCTCCGCGGCAACTTCCACGTCTCGGCCGAGGACATCCGGGCCGTGGCTTATCCCGTCCTCCGTCATCGCATCATCACCAACTTCAGCGCCGAGGCCGAGGGAGTGACCTCGGACCGGATCATTGATCGGCTGCTGGAGACCATCGAACCGTTCGAGAGCGAGGCCCTCGCCGATGGAAGACTATCGAAAGTACTTGGATCCCAAGACCCTCAATAAGATCAAGGGTCTCGGTCTCAAGGCACGCCTCATCATCGAAGGCATGGTCACGGGCTCCCATCGAAGCCCTTACCACGGATTCAGCGTCGAATTCGCGGAGCACCGGGAGTACGTGGCCGGCGACGATATCCGACACGTGGACTGGAAGGTCTTCGGAAAGTCGGACCGTTTTTACATCAAGCAGTACGAGGAGGAGACCAACCTCAATTGCACCATCGTGCTCGATACCAGCGAGTCCATGGAGTACGCCTCCGGCGAGGTCTCCAAGCTCGAGTACGGGCGCTACATTGCGGCCTCGCTGGCCTATCTCGTCTTGCAGCAGCAGGATGCCGTGGGTCTCGCCCTCTTTGACGAGTCCCTCAACAAGGTCATCCCGCCCTCCACTCACGGCTCCCATCTCAAGATCCTTCTCAACGAGATGGAGTCATGCCGGGGCAAGGGGAAGAAGACGGCCATCGGCACCGTTCTCCACAACCTGGCCGAGAGGGTGACCAAGCGCGGGATGATCGTGCTCATCTCCGATCTGTTCGACGATCCCGACGGGCTCCTGTCCGGGCTCCGTCACCTCCGTCATCGCAAACACGACGTGATCGTTTTCCAGGTCGTGGATCACAGCGAGCTCACCTTCCCCTTCGAGAGGCTCACCCGATTCGTGGGCCTGGAGGCACTCCCCACCGTACTGGCGAATCCTGGCGCCCTGCGCAAGAGCTACCTCGAGGAGTTCGAACGATTCACCAGCCGGGTGAAGAAGGCGTGCCAGGCCAACCGTGTCGATTACGAGCTCATCCACACCGACCAGAAGCTGGACGTGGCCCTGTCCAGGTACCTCGCCACGCGCGCCGGCTCCGGCAGAGCCTTGAGCTGAGTAAAAGGAGCCAACGTTGGGCAACTTCGTCAATCCTGGAATCCTGTGGTGGCTGATCCCTCTGGGACTCGCTCCCATCATCATCCACCTGCTCAACCGCCGTCGCTACCGGCAGGTGGAGTGGGCGGCCATGGACTTCCTGCTCGCCGCCTACAAGAGGACCAATCGTCGACTCCGGCTGGAGAACCTGCTCCTGCTCATCCTCCGGACCGTGATCATGATCCTCCTCGTGATGGCCCTGGCTCGCCCGTTCTTCTCCGGATCGCCGGCCGCCTCGCTCATCGCCCAGGAGAGCACCAAGAACGTCATCGTGGCCCTCGACCGGTCCTACAGCATGCGGTACAGAGATCGGTTCAGCACACCGTTCGATCGCGCCCTCGGCACCTGTGACCGCCTCCTCGCCTCTCTCAAGGAAGACCGGGGCGACACGGTCTCGCTCGTTCTCTTCGGGAACAAGGCCGATACCGCCTTCGAGAAGTCCCTCCTTCTCGGCGACGTGCGCAAGGAGATGGGGAAGATCGAGCCGTCCTTCGAGGCCACTCGCCTCGCCACGGCACTCTCCGAGATCCTGCGCCTCCTCGACACCGTCAAGAACAATCCCGAGGTCACGATCGTGACCGACCTCAGGAGCTCGGACTGGCTCCCCTCATCGGACGCCGGAGCCACGGACAAGGGAGCAGTGGGCGAGCTCCTCCGACGCATCTCCGATGCGGCGGGCAGCATCCGCATCGCGGATATCGGCGCCGACGAGACGGCCAACCTCGCGGTGGTGGATCTCGCCCCCCGGGACGCCCTCGTGGTCAAGGGTGAGGAGATCACCTTCCTGTGCGAGATCGCCAACCGCGGGGAGAGGTCGGACGGAGCCGAGGCCACATTCGTGGTCGATGGCGCTCCCACGTACAACCATCCACCCACCACGGTGGCGGGAGGGCAATCAGAGGTCCTCGAGTTCAAGCACGTGTTTCCCCGGGAGGGTGCCCACCACGTCAGCGTTCGGCTGACTCCCGACCAGCTCCCTGTCGATGACGAGCGCTTTCTGGCCATCGATGTGCTGGAGAGCGTGCAGGTCCTCGTGGTCGACGGCGACGCCAAGGGAGAGAGCCCACTCGACGGAGAGGTCGGCTTCCTGACCGCGGCCCTCTCTCCGGTTGACATCGACGGAGGGGACGAGCCGGGGTCCTCCGGCATCTTCCACGTGACCAAGACCATCGACACCATGTTCCCCAGCCGCATCGACGAGGGGCTCCAGCGCTACGATCTGGTGGTCCTCGCCAACCTGGACCTCGTCCGCCTCCCTCCCGATCGCATCCCCAAGCTCGAGGAGTTCGTGAGGGACGGCGGGGGACTCCTGGTGTTCATGGGCGATCGGGTCGACTCCTCGCTCTATGGTCGGCTGCTCTACAAGGCGAGCGGGGAGGGGCTCCTTCCCTGCCTCCTGCACGGCGCCGAGAACTCTCCCTCGGCGGCCACGGGCTCCACCCTGGCTCCCGAGCTCGAGCACCCGGTGTTCCGGCTCTTCGCTGGCGATCAGGTTCGCAGCCTGCTCACCGACGTTCCCGTGAGGCGCTTCGTGCGGGCTCAGGTTCCCGAAGGCTCCGGCGCGAGGGTCATCGCCCGATACGACGGGCCCGACGGCCCCCCCGCCGTGATCGAATCCGGGTTCGGATTCGGCAAGGTCATGCTCGTGACCACCACCGCCGACGCCGACTGGACGGACTGGCCGATCCTGCCCTCGTACCTGCCGGTGATCCAGGAAACCGCGCGATACCTCACCGCTCGGGATCCTCGCCGGAGGAACCCCCGGGTCGGCGAGCCCATCCAGCGCGATCTCGACTCCTTCGTGCCCGGCGTGCGAGCCCTTCCCCCGGCCGAGCCGGGGGCGACGATGAGGGCGGAGGCGCCTGTATCGCTCCGCGAGCTTCCCGGTCGTGAGGGCTGGTTCAGGGCCTCCTACACCGAGACGCGCATGCCCGGGATCTATCTGCTCCGTGCCGACACCCCCTTTGATCGCTACGCACCCCAGGATGCTCCCGGAGAGGACGTGTTCGCGGTGAACGTGGCCCCCGACGAGGGAGTGCTCGCCCGGGTGTCGCCCGACGATCTCCAGAGCGCCTATCCCGAGGTGCGTTTCGTGTTCACGAGCGATGGCGAGGAGGGGAGCAAGGGCACGGGTGGTCAGGACGGCGAGATCTGGAAGACCCTCGTACTCCTCCTCACCGGATGTCTGGTCACCGAGTCCTTCCTGGCGCGAAGGTTCGGAGACTACAAGAGGTGACCATGCCAGGGATTCTCAACGGTTCCGCGCTACCGCGCCTTCTCGGCCGGGGATTCCTCGCTGCCGGCGGAGAGGATCTCCTCGACTGGACCGTACGCTTCACCACCCATCCCCCGCTGTGGTTCATCGTGCTCGTGGTCATCCCCTGGACCACGGCTCTGGTGTGGTGGATCTACCGGGGCGAAAGCGTGCGCAGTTCTTTCCTGCGCTGGGTCATGATCGGGCTCCGCACGGCCATCGTCCTTCTGGTGCTCGGAATCCTCCTCCAGCCGGTGATCGTCCACACCCGAAGCCGGACCGAAAAGCCGAGCCTGGCCATCCTCGTCGACACCTCGGCCAGCATGTCGAGCAAGGACAAGTACGTCGACGAAAGGAAGAGAAGCCAGATCCGGCATCTGGCCGGTCTCACCGACAGCGAGCCGTCGGACCACTCGCGGATCGATCTCGTATCGAAGATCCTCGAGAATCCCCGGCTCCGGATCCTCGAGACGCTCGGGGAAAAGGCCGACCTCAAGCTCTACACGTTTTCGGGTGACGTGTCGGCGGTGGCCAACCTGTCCGACGTCGAGAGCCACGGGCCCGTCACCCGCCTCGGCGACGCCCTGCAGGCAGTCCACGACGAGTACCGCGGGCGCAGGCTCGCCTCCATCATCGTGCTCAGCGATGGGCGGTCGAACGAGGGGCGCGACCCGTTCGAGGTCGGCGTCGATCTGGCCGCCGATTCCGTGCCCCTGATCACCGTGGGAGTGGGCGATCCGGACACACCTCGGGACGTGAGCATCCACTCGGTGACCGCTCCGCAATCCGTGCTCAAGGACGACGAGGTCATCTTCCAGATCTCGGTGCAGAGCATCGGCTTCGAGAACCAGAACGTCGACGTGGAGCTCATCGAGGCGGGACAGACCGTCGCTTCGCGCCCCCTGATCCTGGAAGGGAGCGGACGCCAGCAGAAAGTCATCCTCTACTACCGGGCCTCGGAGCCCGGTCATCACCAGTTCACGGTGCGGGTCCGTCCCCTGGAGGGGGAATCCATTCTCGAGAACAACGAGCGACAGCGGACGCTGGATGTGATCCAGAAGAAGATCCGTGTCCTCTACGTCGAGGGATACCCGCGATGGGAGTATCGCTACCTCAAGACGGCTCTCGTTCGCGACGTGGAGACCATGGAGGCGACCTGTCAGCTCCTCTCCGCCGACGCCGAGTTCGTGCAGGCCTCGTCTCCATCGATCGATCCGCTGGCTCCCGGCCAGCTGCCTCGCGGCAAGGACCTCTTCGAATACGACGTGGTCCTGTTCGGAGACGTGGATCCCTACGAGCTCGGAGCCACCGAGAGCGAGCGCAACGGGTTCCTCGAGGACGTGGTCACCCTGGTGGAGGAGCTCGGCGGTGGCTTCGCCATGATCGCCGGAGAGAAGGACAGCCCGCATCACTATCGCGGCACTCCTCTGGAGCGGCTTCTCCCGGTGGTCATCGACGCGGAGGATGGGGACCTGCCGGTGGGCCTGAACCCCGACACCGCATTCCGGGCCAAGCTCACCGACCTCGGTCGAAGCCACGAGATCACCCTCCTCGAGAGCGACCCTGACGAGGCGGCGCTCCTGTTCGACGAGTACCTTCCCGGCTTCTACTGGTTCTCACCGGTCAAGAAGGCCAAGGCGGGCGCCACCGTTCTTGCCGTTCATCCCGAGGCCAGGAACAGCCACGGCCCCCTCCCGATCTTCGTGGCCCAGTTCTACGCCTCAGGACGGACCTTCTTCTCCGCCGTCGACTCGACGTGGCGGTGGCGCATGGGCCAGGGGGATCGCCATTTCTACCGGTTCTGGAGCCAGGTCATCCGCTTCGTGGGCAAGAACCGGCTCGGCTCACGCAACAAGCGGGCGGAGATCTTCCTCGACAAATCCGAGTACCATGTGGGCGAAAAGGTCACCGTCACCGCGACCATGCGCGACCAGGACTTCCGGCCCTCCGAGAAGGCTTCCCAGCCCGTTGAGCTCCGGTCCCCCTCCGACCGGGATCCGCGCGAGCTGCTGCTCCAGCCGAGCAAGACCAAGCCCGGCACGTATTCACTCTCCTTCCCGGTGCGGGAAATCGGTAGCCATCGCATCTGGATCGAGGCAGACGCGGAGGACGCAGGCGAGGAGTCGGTCAACTTTGACGTGGTCATTCCCTCGATGGAGCTCGAGAACCCGGTTCTCGACCGTCCTTCCCTGGAACGGCTCGCCGAAACCACCCGGGGGAGGTTTCTCTCCCTCGACGAGCTCGGAGAGCTCGCGGATATCCCCCGCTGCGACCCCGTGATCGTGCCTTCGGTCATCGTTCAGGAGGAGCTGTGGGACAAGTGGGGAGTTCTCGGACTTCTGGGTGCGCTCCTGGTTCTGGAGTGGATCCTGCGCAAGAGGCAGCGATTGCTGTGAGATGAGCAACATGATGCAGTCATACCTGGCTCCGCAGCTGGAGCGGCTCCGCGGCGAAGGCACTGCGGGCAAAGTGCGGAAAGCGCTTTGCTCCCCACGGGCGCGTCGCCTCGGTCTCGCGGCCGTCGGCGTGCTGATCCTGCTTCTCGGCGGAATCCCGTCCCCCCTCCTCGCCCAGCGCAATACCGACGAGGAGCGCATCCGCAAGGTCCGGGAGCGACTGGAGGCCCTCGAGCTCGTCGATCTCGAGGACGAGGAGGTCGCCGAGAAGGAAGCCTCCGCCCCCGCCGTGGAGGAAGTCCGCTTCAAGAACTTTGCCGTGGGCGAGAGCCGCCACGTGGAGGAGCTCCTGGCCCAGGCCCGACGAGCCCTGGACAACAAGGACTGGATCGGCGGCGCGAGCCAGATCCAGGAGATCCTGGACCAGTACGGCAGCAAGGTGATGCGTACGGGCGACGAAACCATCACCTACCGCTCCTATCGCGAGATTTGCCATGACATTCTGCGAGCACTCTCCCCCGAGGGAATGACCGCTTACCGGACATTGGTCGACGAGAAGGCCCTCGAGCTCCTCACCCGGGGCACGAGCGAGAGGTCACCGCTCGTTCTCCGTTCCGTGGTGACCCGCTACTCCTTCTCCAGCCACGCCCCCGCCGCCCTCGCGGCCCTCGGAGAGATCTACCTGGAGAGAGGTGAGCTGGAGGAGGCACGCTATGCCCTTCAGCGCGCGGTCCAGATGCCTCCGGGATCCCTGGCCGACGTCCCCCGCACCTACGTTTCGCTCGCCTACTGCTGCCGTGAGCTCGGCGACCCGGAAGGAATCTCGCTGGCCCAGAAGCTCCTCACCTCGCGGCATGCCGCGGCACGAGTGCGCTTCGCCGGCCGCGACCATGACGCCATCGAGCTCGTGAAATCCTTCTCGACACGGGTGAGTCAGAATCCCGCCGAAGACCAGGCGACCTGGCCCATGATCGGAGGAGACGCGGGGAGAAACCGCCCCCTTCCGCCTCATCGCACCGAGAGCCCGCTGCAGTGGATGCACGCGAGCCTGGACGGCGAGCCGATGAACAGGAGCCGCGGCTTCCAGAGCTACCGGGACCAGACTCATCACTCCGGCCCCGTCTATCCCGTGCATCCGGTGGTGGGAGCGGATACCGTGATCTTCCACAACGGGTACCGGGTGCAGTGCATGGACCTCTACGTGGGCAAGTCCCGCTGGACCTACGAGAGCCCCGATGCGGACGAGAGGACGGAGAGACTCGACACCCGCCAGATCTTCTCCGGAGTCCTTGCCAGCGGCGTGTATTTCGCCAACCTCGAGGTCACCCCCGAGGAATACTCCTGGGAGTGGCTCCAGGGCCCGGTGCTCGTGCCCATTCCCATGCGCAAGCTCTTCGCCATCGACGTGGAACGGGGCCGTCTCCTGTGGACGCATCGCGGCGCCAAGGGACGCACGGCGGAGGAGGCGTCCTTTCTCCGTCGGCTCAGCATCTCCTCCCCTCCGCTCGTGGTCCGCGACACGGTGTTTGCGGTGGGCTCGCTCTTCGAGGGCAAGATCCACTGCTACGCATGCGCATTCGATGCCCGGGACGGAACCCTGCTCTGGAGCACCCTCATCTGCACCGGACAGCAGGAGCTGAACATGTTCGGGCGACCGCTGCTCGAGCACGTGCCGTCTGCCCCCTCCGAGGACGGTGACACGCTTTACTTCTCGACGAACCTGGGTCTGATGGCCGCCGTGGACTCGCGGCTCGGTAGCATCCGCTGGATCACCGAGTACGACACCATCGAGATGCCCGTCAACCAGGGCTTCCACTTCCAGGTGCGCCGGTTCGTGTTCTCGAATCGTCCCCCGGTCGTGTCCGGAGATCGCATCATCGTGGCTCCGCTCGACTCGGAGCGGATGTACTGCTTCGACTCCGGCACGGGCCAGATCCTCTGGTCCGTGGCCCAGAACGAGATCCGGGAGGGCGCGACCACCATCGTGGGGGAAGAGGATGGAATCGTCGTCGTGGCCGGCAACGGACTCACCGGCATCGACCTCCTCACGGGGCAGACCCGCTGGTCCAGCTCGCTGGGCCCCCGCAACCGGGCCGCCGGCCTCGGCGGCATCGGCTCATCGGCCGTACTGTCCTCCACGCTGGACGAGATCGCGGTTCTGGACGTCACCACCGGTCGCGACCTCGCGCAGAGGGTGTCCCTGCCCGGTCTGGGCCCCGGAAACCTTCTCGTCACCGATCGCTTCCTGGTGCTGGCCGGATCCCGGGGAATCTCCGTGTGCTACCGCTGGGAAGAGGTATTCGAGGCGCTCAAGCAGCGCATCTCCTCCCGACCGATGGATCCGATGGTCTACCTCGAAGTGGGCAACGTCTACCGCCAGGGCAAGGAGCATCTGGAAGCCACCCGACACTACGCACGCGCCCTGGAGCTGGCCCGTCAGGATCCTTCCGCACCCGACGTCGCGGCACGGGCGGTAGCAGGGCTCTTCTCGTCCTACATGGCCCTCGGGGACCAGGAGTGGGAGGCCCGCCGCCTCAAGGAGTCCCTGCGCTGGTACGAAGAGGCCCGAGACGTCGCCCATGACGACGATGCGCGTCTGCAGGTCCAGCTGGCCTTCATTCGCTACCACGAGGCAACGGGCAACGGCCGCCTGCTGGTGGAAGCCTACGAGCGCATCCTCTCCGACTTGCCCCGCGTGTCCATGCAGATGGAGGACGAAGAGCAGGTTCCGGCCGGCCTCTTTGCCCTGATGTCGCTGGCCGAACACCACGAGCGACTGGGAAGGCCCGAGGAGGCCGTCGAGGTTCTCCAGCGCATCGTCCGGGACTTCGGCGACGACATGGTCGCGGGCGGTTCGGCCCATTCCTGGGCCGCCACGCACATTGCTGGCCTCATCGAAGCCCACGGTCCCGAACTGTACGAGCCCTTCGAGACGCAGGCACAGATGCGATTCGAGCGCGCCTCACGGGACAATGACGTGACCGAGCTACGGGCGATCGTGCAGGAGTACCCGAATTCGAGCGTCGTACAGCCGTGCCTGGTCTACCTGGCCCAGCTCCTGAGCGAGGAGAAACGATTCCTGGACGCGGTGGCGGTCCTGCGGCGCTTTCTCGTCAACTTCCCCGAGTCGCCACTCTTCGGCTCGGTGCTTTCGCGACTGTCCGAGGCCTACAGCGAGATGGGTCACGTGAGCGCCGCCCGCCGCGTGGCCCGGCGATCCTCTGCCGAGCGGGTCGTGGGAGAGCCGCGCCCGATGCCATCTCTCCTCCATGTGCCTCCTTTCCGGCTCTGGGTCCGCCAGTATCCGGACAACATGGGGATGAGCATCCTCCAGCTCACGGGTACCTACGGCACGAGCCCCCGGGACCGGTTCCTGTTCCAGAGCAGCAACCGGGTGCTCTCCTGCGCCTCCGCCGAGACGGGTGACGTACTGTGGGCCCTCGAGCTGGGCGAGCGCCTGGCACCGGAGGCCCAGGCTCACGACAGTCGCCTCTACGTCCACTCCAATCGCTCCGCCATGGCGATCGACCTCGAATCAGGGGAGCTGGTGTGGAAGACCCGGGCCAGCGGTGCCCTGCGCGAGTGCGTCGGCCCGCCGGAGACCCTGGTGCTCCTGGAAGAGAGCCGGGACCAGGCCGGTCTGTTCACCCTCAAGGCTCTGGAGGCGGTGAGCGGCAACACCCTCTGGTCCAGACGACTCGAGGGGCAGCTCTTCACCAACCTCGTCCTCACCGAGGATTACGCCGCCACCTACTGCACCAAGCCCTTCTCCCTCGTGGCCGTCGATCCGCTGCTCGACACCGAGCGCTTCTCGGTGGAGCTCGGCGGGCACTACATGAGCGCGCTCCCCCTGCGAGGCAACCGCCTCCTGAGCCACACGCACACTTCCAGCGAGGTACGGCTCTTCGACCTCGAGAAGGGAGCGATGTCCTGGGAGGTGAAGCTCGGCACCGATCGGGAGACGATCAAGGGGGTGGTGTGTCTGGGAGACCGCGCGGCCATCCTCCTCGGCGAGCCCGGCAACGTGCGCCTGACCCTCCTCGGTGCCGAGAAGGGAAAGATCATCTGGACGACCGAGCTTCCCGCGGGCAACAGCCTGTTCACCCGTCCCGTGATCCACAACGGCCCCGATGAGGTCCTCTTCCTCAACCGCCGCACCGAGGACATGAACTACCGCATCATGGCCATCGCGGTGGGGGACGGCCGCCTGCTCTGGGAGTCTCCCCCCCTCAAGGGAAACACCCTTCCCCGCCAGGTCCTGGAGACGGAGAAGTATGTCGTCGTGGAAAGAAACTATCTCGACGAGAGCGAGCTCGTGAACATGGTGATGATCTGCAACAAGTGGACGGGAGAGATAGAGTGGCAGTGGGAGCACCGAGGAAACTACACCTCGGAGGTCGCCCTCGTGGGTGATCGCCTGCTCATCTCCCTCGCCGGAAAGATCGAGGCCTACGGACGATGATGACTCTCGCCGAGCTACATCCTTTCCGACTCACCCGCACGTCGCTTCTGGTCCTTCTGGTCCACGCCGCCTGCGCGTCGGGCCTCGAGCCCCAGGAGTCGGTGGGCGCGCCCGAGGTCAACGACGCCGCCCGTATCTCGATTCGCCAGGGACTCTCCTATCTGGCCAAGACCCAGAATCCCGACGGGTCCTGGCCCTGCGACATCGGCTTCAAGCTCAACGAGGAGTACATGGTCACGTCGTCGGTGAACGAACAGAAGCGAACCGGCGGTGGCCATGTGGGAGTGACCGGGCTGGCAGGAATCGCTTTTCTCGCCGCGGGGCAGTTCCCCGGTCGTGGTGAGTACGGTCGCACCGTGGAGCGAGCCATCGACTACGTGCTCAGCCAGGTCAAGGAGGACGGCTACATCACGGACAACGGATCCCGGATGTACAGCCACGCCTTCGCCACCCTCTTCCTCGGTGAGGTCTATGGCATGACCCGCCGGAGCGACGTCCGCGAGAAGCTCCAGATGTCCATCGACCTCATCGTGCGGAGCCAGAACAAGAAGGGCTCCTGGCGCTATCTGCCCTTTGCTCCCGACTCCGACATGTCGGTCACGGTGTGTCAGGTGATGGCCCTGCGTGCGGCCCAGAATACGGGCATCCGGGTCCCCAAGTCGACCATCGACGCCGCCATCGAGTACGTCAAGGCGAGCAAGATCCAGAGCGGGAACAACAAGGGTGGGTTCACCTACCAGGATCGCCCCGCCTTCCAGACCCGGACCAGCTTCTCGCTCACCGCCGCCGGTGTGGCCACGCTCCACAACGCCGCCGTCTATACCGACGAGGACATCCAGGAGGGCCTCGAGTACCTGCTCTCCCGGCTCGACCAGCATGTCTACTATCGGAACCACTACTTCTACTTCTATGGCCACTACTACGCGACCCAGGCCATGTTCATCGCCGGCTCCCCCTACTGGGAGCGGTACTATCCCGTGGTCCGTGATCAGCTCATCTCCTACCAGAGATCGGACGGGAGCTGGGCCTCCAACGTGGGAGAGACGTTCTCCACCGCGATGGCCACGATCATCCTGCAGATTCCCCAGCGCTTCCTCCCGATCTTCCAGAGGTAAACGTCCCCGGGACAACCAGCATGCGAGGCAACGGAAACGTGGACGACACGATCCTGAGACCGCTCAGGCGGCGGCTGATCATGCTCCGGACGAGGCTCCGGGGCGCCGCATTCGCCTTTGGCACCATGAGGCTCATCCAGCTCCTCGCCGCCGCCGTGCTCATCACGTTTCTGCTCGACTGGTTCCTCGACCTCCCGCGGTCGATCCGGGCCTTCCACGCTTCGCTGGCCATCATCACCGGGGCCCTCGCCATTCACCGGTTCATCGCCCTGCCCCTGCTCAAGAAGGTGACGGACGATGACCTCGCCATGCTCGTGGAGAGCCGGGACAAGACCCTGGGCAGCCGGCTCATCAGCTCCCTCCAGCTCTCCCGTCAGGCCGAGCAGGAAGACTTCACCGACTCACGCCAGCTCGTGAACGCGCTGGTCCGGCAGACCGCCCGGGATCTCGATGAGCGTCCCCTCGCTCCGGTGCTCGACCGCGGCCGGCTCTCGCGCACGGCGCTCCTGGCCTTCGTCGCCGTCTTCGCGGTGATCGGTCTCGCTCTGCTCTACCCGGACGTGGCCCAGCTCTACACCTGGCGCAATATCGCCCTCCGCGAGGTGCCCTGGCCGCGAAAGACCTTTCTCGAGGTCCTGCTGCCCAAGGAAGGCGAGAACGTCAAGATCTCGACCCAGGGCTCGCTCACCATGATCCGGATCGCCCGGGGCACCGACCTGAAGATCAACGTCAAGGCCAACGGTCGCGTCCCGTCCAACGTCGAGCTCGTGTACGAGGGCGTCCCCTCCGCAGACTCCGGCCAGTCCGCGATCCGAGACCGGCGTTCCCTCAACCGGATTGGCGACCGCGATTTCACCTACGCGTTCCTGTCCCTGACCCAGTCCTTTTACTTCCATGTGGTCGGGGGAGACGACGACGATCGGGATCCCCGGTTCTGGGTGGACGTGCAGCCGACTCCCCGGGTCAAGTCCATCGAGATCGAGAGAGTGCCGCCGCCCTACACCGGGCTCGAGCCCCTGGTCCTGGGGCAAGGAAACATCGAGGCTCCCGAAGGAAGCCTTCTCCGGTTCCGCATCGAGGCCAGCATGGATGTGGAGGAGGCGGCGATCATCCTCGGAGACTCCGCACCGATGACCCTCACCCGCGAGGGTCCGAGGAGCTTCCTGCTCAGCCACGTGCTCACGCAGTCCCTCCCCTATTCCTTCTTTCTCCGGGGAACGAATGGTCTCAACAATCGCGACCCTCTGCGCTACTCGCTGACCTCGGTTCCCGACACGGAGCCAAGGCTTCAACTCGGCCTTCCCGGGGTCAGCGATCTCGACGCCACGCCTCTGGCCGTCGTTCCGGTGCGGGTGACCTTGAGTGACGACTACGGAGTCGACAGTGCGTGGCTGTCCCTCAAGCTGGGCAAGGACTTCCCGGAAAAGGTGATTCCCTTCGATGACGAAGACCTGATCCGGACCCGCAAGCCGGGCGTGGGGGCCGAAGCGACTGCCTTCCTGCTCGTGGACCTGGCCACCCTCCTGCTTCCGGTGCCCGAGGATCCTCGGCCGCGCGCGGTCGAGGTGGGAGACCGGATCCGCTATCTCGCCATCGCGAGGGATCGCCACACCACCGCGGCCCTGGAGCCGGCCCCCAACCTCGGAGCCACTCCCGAGAGTCGCATCACCGTGGTGACGCGGCTCGAGCTCGAGCGGAAGCTCGAAGAGCTCCGACGTCGGCTCCGCGAGGAGGTTCGCAAGATCCAGAAGAGAGAGGTCCAGCTCCACGAACTGGTGAGGAGCATGGCCCCCGTGGCGGCCCTCGATCCGGGCGAGAAGGAGGCCATTCTCGATGCGGAGGTGGCCCAGAACCGCATCAACGGGGACGGGAAGCGCCTGCTCTCCGATCTGGCGCGCATTTTCGACGTGCACCTGTTCAACCGCCTGGAAGAGGGCAGCGTCACCGAGAAAATCATTTCCGTGCTCTTCGAGGCCTACCGTGATGCAACCCAGGATCCCCTCGAGGGATACAGGACGGTCGTAAAAACCATGCCACAGGCCGGCCTCGGGGACGTCGATCAGACGGGCAAGATGGTCGAGATGCTGGAGATCCTCTTCCGCATCGTCGAGACGGAAATGCCCCGGGCCTCGGACGGCCTCAAGGAAGCCCGCTCCACCGTCGACGGAGCGCTGCGCGGCGAGGTCCTCGGTCGAACCGCTCAGTCCCAGGGTGAGATCATCACCCTGCTGGAGCGGCTCCTCGACAAGATGGAGGAGTGGGAGGACTTCCAGAGCATCGTGCAACAGGCCCGAGACCTCATCGAGGCCCAGAGCGGCATCAGAAACCGGACTCGACAGGAGATCCAGATGCGGGAGATCAAGCGATGAAGTCGATCGCCCCCAACCCCGTCCATCGCCGCAGAAGCGGCAAGAGGACCATCGTTCGGGTCCTGACCCTCGCGCTCTTGCCCCTCCTCCTCGTCGTTTCCATCGCCCCCGGCAGAGGTCAGGAGGACGGTGACGTCGAGTCCGTCATCCGCGAACAGGAACGAGTCCGGCAGCAGGTGCGCAAGCTCTCGGACCAGATGGACCGGGTCTCCCGCAAGCTCGAGAGAGAGGAGCGTCCCTACGCTCTCGAGCTCCTGCGTATCGCGCAGGAGCAGATCGAGGCGGTTCCCTTCGACTCCGACATGCAGTCGGTCCAGCAGAAGCTCCGGGAAGGAAAACTCTTCGAGGCTCTCGAAGCCCAGGAGCTCCTGGTCTCCCACCTGGAGAGGATCCTCTCCCTCCTGCTCGACCGACAGGACCTCGACAAGATCGATCGGGCCATCGAGGAGATCCGGCGCAGCCTGGAGCAGCTCGGTGACGTGCGCTCGGATCAGGAGAAGCTTCTCGAGGAGACGCGTTCTCTCGAACGGGAGAGCCGGGAGGGTGCCAGCCAGGAAACCCGGGCCATGGCCGAAAGGATCGACGGGATCATCCAGGAGCAGGAAGCCCTGGAGAAAACGAGCTCGGCCGAGGCACCTTTCGGCGAAGGAGCGGACCTCGAGCGCACCCTGCAGAGGGCCCTGTCCCGGGCCCAGGATCTGCTGCAAAGGCAGAGGGAGGCGCTCGAACGGAGTCGAAAGCTGAGCTCGTCCGGAAGCGACACCCCGGAAGGTGAGCAAAAGCCCGGCGATGCTGATTCCAAGACCGCGGGCGGCGAGCAGAAGCCCGGCGACGCTGCTTCCAAGACCCCCGGCGGCGAGCAGAAGCCCGGCGACGCTGCTTCCAAGACCGCGGGCGGCGAGCAGAAGCCCGGCGACGCTGCTTCCAAGACCCCCGGCGGCGAGCAGAAGCCCGGCGACGCTGTTTCCAAGACCGCTGGCGGCGAGCAGAAGCCCGGCGACGCTGCTTCCAAGACTGCTGGCGGCGAGCAGAAGCCCGGCGACGCTGCTTCCAAGACTGCTGGCGGCGAGCAGAAGCCCGGCGACGCTGCTTCCAAGACTGCTGGCGGTGAGCAGAAGCCCGGCGACGCTGCTTCCAAGACTGCTGGCGGTGAGCAGAAGCCCGGCGACGCTGCTTCCAAGCCCCCCGGCGGTGAGCAGAAGCCTTCGGCCGCCGAGCTTGCCCGCGACCTGAGAGCCCTCCGGGACGAGACCAACGACCTGGCCCGTGAGCTCCTCAAGGCCGCCGCCGAGTCCGCACGCAACGACATCACCTCGCCTGCCGACGAGCTCTACCAGGCGGGCGAGAAGATGTCGCAGGCGGGCTCCGAGCTCGCCTCCGAGCGACCCCAGGAAGCCATCGAGCGCCAGTCCCAGGCCGAGGAGGCTCTGGCCCGAGCGGTCGAAGAGCTGAGCCGATTGACGGGAGGGAGCTCCCGGCAGCAGGAAAACAAGGCCGCCGATGCCCAGGAGAATCTCGCATCCCGCGCCGAAGAGCTGGCCAAGGCCCTCGAAGATCTCGCGTCCTCGGCCCCAAGCCCGAGCGAGAGCACGGGCGCCCAGAGCTCGGCGGGGAAAATGAGCGAGGCATCACGCTCCATGTCCCAGGCCGGTAAGCAGCTGAAGAGCGGGCAGTCACAGGAAGCAAAGCAGACCCAGCAGAAGGCGCTCGAGAGTCTGAAGCAGGCTCGCGAGGAGCTCCTCGCCGGCTCCGAGGGAGACGAGCGGGAGCAACGCTATCAGATGCTTCGCGAGAAGCAGGAGCAGCTCGAGAAGGAGGCCGAAGAGCTCGCTTCCTCGCTCGACCAGCAGTCGGGTCGACCGGGAAGCGATTCCACCCGTCGAGCCCAGGAGAGAATGCGCCGTTCCGAGAGCAACCTCGGCCAGAAGCGAGGAGCGAGCGCGGCCCAGAGGCAAGAAGAGGCGATCAGCGAGCTGAACAAGGCCGAGGACGAGCTCCGCAATCGCGAGCGAGAGTACCTGGGCCTCCAGCAGGAAGAGCTCCTGTTCCGGGTTCGCGAGCACCTCGAGGAGACCATTCGCAAGCAAGAGGAAATCAACGCCGAGACGTTCCGCCTCGACTCCTATGTCCAGACCAAAGGACGGCTCCTGCGCTCTCACCGCATCCGCGACCTTCCGAACCTGGCGGCAAGACAGGATCTCCTGAAGACGGACATCGTGGACACCAAGAGCAAGCTGGAGGCCGAGGATTCATCGGTCTTCGCGTGGGTTCTCGACATCGTCAGCGAGGACATGATCAGCGTGTCCGAGCTGCTCCGCGGGGGCGAAACGGGGGATACGGTGCGCGGAATCCAGGAGGACGTCCTGACCCGACTCGGGGAGCTGGTCTCGAGCTTCAAGGAGGAGATGGATCGGCGCCAGCAAGAGGCCTCATCTCCACCGCCGGGAGGACAACCGGGAGGGGGACAATCCCCGCCCCGGCTGGTTCCCCTGCTGGCCGAGCTCAAGATGCTCAAGCAAATGCAGCTCCAGGTCTACCGCCAGCGAGAGTCCTTCGTGAACACGAATCCCGACCTGGGAGGGGGGAAAACCCTGTCTCCGAGCCAGAGGTTCATCCTGTCCCGAATCGCCCAGCAGCAGGCAACCATCACCCAGGTCTTCGAAAGGTTCAAGAGGTCCCTCGGGGCCCCATGAGCTACAATGCTACGGGGTGCCCGAGCCGGCCCCCGGGAGGTTGACATGAGATCCAAAGCGACAGCGACCCTTCTCTCGCTCTCGACCCTGGTGGTCCTCGCAGGGTCCGCCCTCGGTCAGGAGGGTGAGAAGAAGCCCGTGGAGAAGCAGGAGCAAGCCGAGGGCCTCCCCCTGATCCCCGCTCCCGGGACCACGGAACCGTCTGCCGAAGACAAGATGGCCGAGATCATCGAGAGGCTCGAGTCCAATCTCCGCCAGGTCGAGGAGCTTCTCCTTCAGTCGACTCTGGGCGGAGCCGAGGGGCTCCAGCAGCAGATCGTCAAGGATCTCGACGAGCTCCTTCGCTCGGCCGGCCAGGGGCAATCCTCGGTTCTGTCGGACATCGACGAGCTGATCGCCACCGCTCCCCAGTGCAATGGCGGTGGTCAAGGGAGCCCATCGGGCACTCCCAAGCAGAAACAGAAAAAAGACGGGAACGAGTCCGAGCAGGAGAAGCGTCAGCGCGAAGCGCGCAAGCAGCCGACTCCCGGACAGGGCGAGAAGCCCGAGGACGGCCCCGAGGACCAGCAACAGTCCGGCGAGAAGCGAACGGCCAGCAACGACCCGGGCAGCAAGCAAGGATCCCCCGAAGCGCGTCCGGACATTCTCGACCGCTGGGGAACTCTTCCTCCCCTGCTCAAGGAGCGGATCGCCAACCGTAACTTCACCAGCTTCCCTCCGGAGTACCGCGAAAAGCTCATGAAGTACTACAAGCGCCTGAACGATGAGGATCGCTAGGAGTACCCCCAGAGCGACGCTCGTCCTGGTGCTCGCCTTCTCGGCGTCCGCGTTCTCGCCCCTTTCGCTGCTCGCCGAATCAGAAGGCACCCTCGAGCGCCCCACCCCGGCAAACCTCGAGCGCAAGGGAGTCCTGTCCGCCCTCGTGACCGAAGAGCACGGGCGATCCGTCGATCGAGGCCTTGCTTTTCTCGTCACCCAGCAGGACCCCGACTCCGGAGCGTTCGGGGCTCCGAAGGCCCGGGTGGCGGTGACCGCGCTTTCCTGCCTCGCCTTGCTGGCAAGTGGAAGCACCCCCGGCCGAGGTCCCTACGGCGATCAAGTCGAGCGCGGCATCGCCTATCTTCTTCGCCATTGCCGCCCGATGAAGGCTGGCCTCTCGGACCCCGAGTCCGAACGCTACTACATCAACGCCTCGGAGGACCAGATCTCCCGGATGCACGGGCATGGCTTCGCCACCCTGGCCCTGTCCGAGGCTTACGGCATGGCCCGGGGGGCCACTGCCAGCATTTCGCCCGACGAGCTCGCCCAGAAGATCCAGGGAGCCGTGGACCTCATCGTGGCGGTGCAGACCCGGGACGGAGGCTGGGGCTACGAGCCCGAGGACGACGGATTCCACGAGGGCTCGATCACCGTGTGCCAGCTCCAGGCCCTGAGATCGGCCAAGGACGCCGGATTCCGGGTGGACATCAAGACCATCGAGAAGGCCCTCGACTACCTGCGGCGCTCCCAGGATCCGGACGGCGGTTTCCGGTACAGCCTGCGCGATGCCCGCAAGACCTACGCCCTCACCGCGGCCGCCGTCTCCACCCTCAACGCCATCGGCATCTACGATCAGGACATGGTCGACCGCGGCATCGACTACATGGAGCGCCACCTCGTCACGGATCCTGCCGCCGAGGAATGGTTCTACTACGGCAATCTCTACGCCTGTCAGGCCTTTTACCAGCATCGCCAGGGACACCGCTTCGAGCGCTGGTTCACGACCATTCGCTCGCGGCTGATCGATCGGCAGGGAAGAAAAGGGTCCGGGGCCTGGGAAGCGGAGCACCAGCTCGAGCACCCCTACGGACCGGCCTATGCCACTTCCTGCGCCCTCCTCGTCCTCCAGGTCCCCTACCAGTATCTCCCCATCTTCCAGAAGTGATCGAAGATCCTGCGCCATACTCCTGATCATCCACTCCCCAAGATCCAGGGCCATCGATGAGCTTCGCTGAAACCTTTCTTGCCCTCCTCGCCCTCGGCCTCGGAGCCGGAGTCACGCTGGCCCTCGTCCTGCGGCTGGTGTCGAGCGCGGCGAGGAAGGAGCCCACGGGCAGGCTCTTCCTGGGCGTGCTCGCGTGCGCACTGCCCCTCTGCCTCATCGCTTCGGCCTCGTCCGTGGGAATCGTGGTGCGCAATCACGCCGGCCTCTTCGCCTTCGTGGCGGTCTCTCTCGGCCTCCTGCTGACTCTGACCACCGGAGCCCGCAAAAGAACCCAGCTCTCCGCGGTGACCGGTGGCGTCCTCGTGATTGCGGTCTTGCTCCTGGTCGTTTCCGCCTACGGCTTCGTGACCGGGGATTTCGCCCCTCTCCCTCGGGAAGAGCTGGCCGCCCTCGTCGAGGTCCAGCCCTCGACGCTGAGAGCACCGCTCCATCGTTCGTATCCCCTCGGCGCCTTCGTGCCCGGAGCTACGGATTCCCGCGAGCCCATCGAGGTCACGTTTCCCGTCAAGACTCCGTCCGTGCAGCTCACCATTCACACCATGGACAGGGGACGTCGGCGCGACACCACGCGTTGCGAGCTGCCCGGAAACCTGTGGGGAATCGGTGGTCAGGTCATCGAGGTCGAGAACTGGCTCTTCCTCTTCGGTCGGCGTGCCTTTTACCGGCTGACCACCGTGGACGCCAAGTTCGAGGACAACCGCCTCCCCCACGTTGGCGAGAACCTGCCCGGCTACGACCCGGGATCTCTCCCCCGCCGTCTGGACGACCTCGTCCCCGTGCTGGACCGCCACGTCAAGGACATGTGTGCGGTGGAACAGACGCTAACCGACTACGATTTTATCACTTATACACCATCTCAGCGTGGACGCCACTTTGGCGTCTACGCCCGGCGCAGCGGAGGCTTTGCGCCCCGCTCCCTGACCCCCGAGGAGTTCGGGGAGCTTCTGGCCGCGGCCACCCGGTAGTTTGCCGGGGGATCTGCCGATAGAGGACCCGGCGGATCCCGGCCTCACCCCCGACTCGAGAATCCTGGCCCCGATGGCCTCGATGAACACCGAAGGAGTCTTCCGTTGAAGATCGAACGCGTCGAGACCTTCCAGAAAACCATCCCCCTGCGACACGTGACGGACTCCATCTCGCACGAGATCGTCCAGGTGTTCGTGAAGGTCACCGATGCCGAGGGCCGCGTGGGACTCGGAGAGGCCGACACCACCCCGCCCACCGGCCCCTCGGCGGCGGAGCTCATCCGCACCCTCGAGGAGGATCTGGGACGGGTCATCGTCGGTCTTCATCCGCTCGAGAGGAGCATCCTCTTGCGGTCCCTCGAGGATTCGGGCGACACACCTGTGGCCGCGCGCTGCGCCCTCGATCTCGCCCTCCACGACCTGGCAGGCAAGATCATGGGAGTGTCGGCGGTGACTCTCTTCGGCGGACCGTGCACGCGCAAGGTCCCCCTGGTCTACACTCTTGCCGGAGGGCCCCTTCCCGAGATCATCGAGGCTGCCTTGCAAGCCCGCGACCGCGGCTTCGAGACCGTCAAGTTCGTGGTGGGTGAGGAACCCGACCAGGATCTGAAGCGCGTGGCCGGGCTGCGCGAAGCCGTGGGACCAGACCTCCGCATCCGCGTCTGCGGGCGCGAGACCTACTCGCTCGTCACCGCCACGCGCGTCCTCAAGAGGATGGAGGAGTTCGGCCTCGAGCTCGTGGAGCAGCCCCTGCACCGGGACAACCTGGAGGGCATGTCCGAGCTCTGCTCCCTCCTCGACACCCCCGTGATGGCCACCACCGCCATCGCGAGCCCGGCGGACGCGCTCCACGTTTTTCGCAAGGGGGCCGCCGACATCCTGGGAGTGGGGTGCGGCCGGGTGGGCGGCCTCTACCCGGCGTTCCGGATCGCGCGCATGGCCGCCGCCGCCGCCCTTCCCTGCTGCGTGTCCGGACTGCCCGCGGGTTCGGTGGGAACTGTTGCCGACCTCCTCGTGGCGGCCGGTGGCAGCGTCCACGGTCACGCGGCAGAGATTCCCGGCCCCCTCGTGCTCGAGGCCGCGGGTTTTGCCGACCCCTTTCTCGACGTGTCGACGGCCGACGAAGGCTTCCTCATGGTGCCGACGGGACCGGGGCTGGGGCTGGGGTAGCGCGGGCGCGCCCCGGGCAGGAAGGGCACGCCGTCGAACCCGGCTCAGGGGGCGGGCTCGACGGCAGAGCAACGGCTCAGAACTTGACCGAGTGGCGCGTCTCCACGGTCAGATTTTCCTGGGTGTAGACGTGGATGTCCGTCGCCGGAACTCCCGACTCGACCAGCTTCTCGATGTCCACGGTCAGGTCGGTCTTCTTGTCATAGCCCCGGAAGAACGAGTGGGCGGGAACCGACAGGAAGAAGCGCGGATGGCTTCCGAGCTCCGTCACGGGATTCTTCGGCCGGCCCCGTCGCGGCGAGAACTTGGTGGACCGGGCCTTCTTGGTGGCGCGTCTCTTCCCGGTTGCGCGGCGCGTCGTACGCGCGGGGCCACGCTTCTTCGCGCCCGCCTTCTTGCTGCTCCTGCGGCCCCTCTTCATCTTCACTCCCTCGGACGCGAGGGCCGCGCTCACGAGCTTGGTGGCGAGCCCGGTTCCGAACTTCTTGCGGATCTTGGCCTGAATGTCACGGTGGGTCGGTGCCTCGCCGCTCCGGGCGATTTCCTTGACCAGATTGATCTTGTCGGCAGTGGTTTCCGATCGGGTTCTCGGCATTTTTTCCTCCAGCACCAGAAAAAGTCAGAGGCGCTCGCAGGGGCGCCTCCTTGACCATTGCGGCACAAAAGATAACACATTTCCAGTTCCTCGGTTCCATAAACGGAACGGTCGATCCATGAACCCGAAGCAGCCAGCGCCGGAAGCGCGACGTGATCAGGCATTGCGATCCATGCCCTCGGTGGACCTGGCTCTCCAGCATCCCCGCCTCCAGACCCTTCTGGAAACGAGGCTCCGCGGTGAGGTCCTCACCGCCATCCGGGACGTGCTGGCCGCATGGAGGGCCGAGATCCTGGATGACGCCGGGAACGGGCGTGCGCAGACCCTTTGCGAGTCGCCCGCCGAGACCATCCTCGAGCACCTCTCGGACCGGGTCGTGGCTCACCTCGAACACGCTCCCCCCACCGCCATCCTTCCCGCCGTCAATGCCACCGGCGTGGTCCTTCACACCAACCTGGGACGAGCCGTGCTGGCGCCCGAAGCCCTGGAGGCGGTGAAGGCGGTCTCCGAGTCGTACTGCCTCCTCGAGATGGATCGCGAGAGCGGCAAGCGGTCAAAACGTGACGTGCACGTGGTCCCACTCTTCCGCGAGCTCACGGGCGCCGAGGCCGTCACCTTCGTCAACAACAACGCCGGAGCCACGCTCATCATCCTCGACACGCTGGCCAGCGGTAAGGATGTGCTCCTCTCCCGGGGAGAGATGGTCGAGATCGGGGGATCCTTCCGCATTCCCGACATCATGGAGAAGAGCGGAGCCCGCCTGGTGGGAGTCGGCACCACCAACCGCACCCACCTTCACGACTACGAGCGGGCCATCGGCGAGAACACCGCCGCCATCCTTCGCGTCCATCCCAGCAATTACCAGGTCATCGGCTTCACCAAGAGCCCGCCCCTTGCCGATCTCGTGGCCCTCGGGAGGAAGCACGGAATTCCCGTGGTCGACGATCTCGGCTCGGGCTGTCTCGCCGACCTCGGACCCGCCGGTCTCGATGAACCGCTCCTCCATCAGAGCCTGTCCGCAGGTGCCGATGTGGTCTGCTTCAGCACCGACAAGCTCCTCGGCGGACCGCAGGGAGGAGGCATTGCGGGCAAGAAGGATCTCGTGGAACGGATCCGCAGGAATCCTCTGGCCCGCGCGCTCCGCATGGACAAGCTCCGTCTCGCCGCCCTCGAAGCGACGCTCCGCCTCTACCGCGACAGCGAGGTCGCGCGGGCCCGGATCCCCACCGTGGGCATGATCCTGATGACCTCGGATGAGGCCGAGAAGCGCGCGAGAAGCCTCGCCCGGAAGATCCGGCGCGGTGCCAGCGACCTGAGGGTCGGGGTCACGCCCTCGAGCTCCAATGTCGGGGGGGGATCCCTGCCCGGCCAGGACATCCCCACGTGGGTGGTGGCGGTGACCTCGCCCCGTGACACGGCCGAGGTCCTCTCCCATCTCCTGCGCCGCAACGATCCCCCCGTCATCGCCCGCATCCACAAGGACGAGGTCCTCTTCGATCCGCGGACCCTTCTGCCCGGTCAGGACGCGATCATCGCCGAAGCGCTGGCCCGGATCGGGAGCGGACCCCGGGCCTGATCCCTGACCCGTCTGGCCCCGGGTAGGTTGCGTCGTGGGCGAGGAGCTCGTCTTGACACAGAGGAAGAGGAGGGAAGAAGGAGCTCAAGGAGGGAAGAGGAGCGCGACAAACGAAGCGTTTGCCGCGGCGGGCAGAGGGGAGAGAGGAGGAGCATCTCGTCGCCTGGCCGGTGTCCCGGCGCACACTTCCCCCCGGATCACGTAGCGGCTTGATTGCTCGCGCCGGCCCATCTATAGTCCCGTCCGTCCATCGCGCAAGGGAGTGGAAGGGCGCCTGGTGGGCCTCCTGGACTTCAAATCCAGTGCACCGCTACACAAACGCGGTGGGTGGGTTCGATTCCCATGCACTCCCGCCAGTATTGTTTGGCTCCGCAGGCTGACGCCTGCTTCGCTGCGATCGCAGCGATTGCGGAGGGCCGGAGGCCCTCCGCCGGTGAGACTCGAGCGGGTGGGCCTGCCGAGTGTTTGGCTCCGCAGGCTGACGCCTGCTTCGCTGCGATCGCAGCGATTGCGGAGGGCCGGAGGCCCTCCGCCGGTGAGACTCGAGCGGGTGGGCCTGCCGAGTGTTTGGCTCCGCAGGCTGACGCCTGCTTCGCTGCGATCGCAGCGATTGCGGAGGGCCGGAGGCCCTCCGCCGGTGAGACTCGAGCGGGTGGGCCTGCCGAGTGTTTGGCTCCGCAGGCTGACGCCT